>OATG01000320.1_pt1 | contig 55523 bp, 52 predicted proteins | sample 1516581 | NCBI WGS metagenome assembly OATG01 (sample SAMEA2579930, study PRJEB22360) | human gut metagenome | biome: human gut; feature: human-associated habitat; material: faeces | place: Denmark | collected 2008/2010
CGGCGGACTTCCGCTCATTGGCCCCGATTGTATTGGAACAGGCATTGAAGGAATCAGGGACGCAACTGCTGGAACCTTATCTCTCCTTCACCCTCTATGCGCCCCGGGAATACCTTTCCAGGGCTTATCATGATGCGCCGAAATACTGTGCCACCATCGAAACGGCCCAGATAAAAAAGGATGAAGTTGTCTTTACTGGCGAGATTCCCGCCCGTTGCATACAGGCATACCGTACTGATTTGGCCTTTTACACCAACGGGCGGAGTGTGTGCCTGACGGAACTGAAAGGGTATCAGGCCACTGTCGGCGAGCCAATCATCCAGCCCCGTCGTCCAAACAGCCGTTTGGATAAGGTGCGCCATATGTTCAGTAAGATTCCTTGATACGCCACAGCAAGGATGGTTATTGCATTTCCCTGCCTTTCGTGGTAAAATGTAGTTGTAAACCACCAGAGAAAACAACAACCCTGCTACCCCCCGTTATCACCACCGATAACAATTTGATAACAGCCCATCGTATAGGGCTGGATAATATGGACACATCAAATAATCAAAAAAATGAGGTATCAAATTTATGAAGCAAAATCCGTTAAATATGATGCCCAACAACGATACCGAATGGTAACAAAAAAAGAGGTTTATTATGAATAGCCAAGATTTAACAACAATGAAAGATATAGGAAAATTAATACGAGATATTCGTAAACAACAAGGAGTAACCCAAGAAGAACTTGTTGGAATACCATCCTTAGATACTAGGTTTGTGTATCCATCCCATTTGCGTGCATTTTTTAGGGAATGACCAGACCAAAAAATTATTTAAGTTCAAAATAATAGATACGAGTTCTGACCAAATCCCATTTTTCAGCGCACAAAACACCTCAAATTTTGGAGAATAATTCAAAAAGTATCTATATTTTTTAGAGTAGATTAAGAAAAATGTGTATATTTCAGTCATAAATATTTAGAATTTTGTGTATAATTTATCAAAATAATCCTTGAATTTTGTGTATTTTTATGTTAAATATAGCTTATAAAATGTGTATAATATATTTAAGGAACAGCGAATGTATCGTAAAGCAGAGAAAATATTGCAAGCTTGGAAGGCTAATCCGAAAAAAAAGGCCTTATTGATAACCGGTCAACGGCAGGCCGGTAAAACTTATATCGTGCGTGAGTTCGGTAAAGCTAATTATAAACACTATGTAGAAATTAACTTCATTACAACACCTTCTGCCAAAGATATCTTCTCCGGTGATCTAAACGCTGATACTTTAATCATGAATTTAACAGCATTCATCGGAAAGTCATTAGAAAAAGGAAAAACCTTGATATTCCTCGATGAAATACAGGAATGTCCTAATGCAAGAACAGCCATTAAATTTTTGGTTGATGATGGCCGATTTGATTACATAGAATCAGGCTCATTATTAGGCGTTCAATATAAGCAAGTTCCATCTTATCCTGTGGGGTATGAAGAAATATACCAGATGTATCCGATGGATTTTGAAGAATTTTGTATTGCCAATGGAGTTCAACCATCAACGCTTGATTATTTGCGTGAATGTTATGAAAAACAGACGCCGATAACTGCTTCCATTCATCAAACAATGTCTAATCTATTTAAGTATTACATTGTTGTCGGCGGTATGCCCGATGTGGTCAAAAGATTTATAAATACACATGATATAGGACAAGTCGTAAATGTTCAACGAGATATTATTGCCCAATATCGACAGGATATAAGCAAATATTCTACCACCGGCAAAAATATGATTAACAATATATTTGATAATATACCATCACAGCTGGATGATAAAAATCGCCGATTTATGCTCTCATCAGTTCAAAAGAACGCCAGACTTCGTGATTATGAGGATTCTTTTGTTTGGCTTTCAGATGCCGGAGTTGCTCTGCCCTGCTATAATCTGACAGAGCCAAAGATCCCGCTTAAAATTAACGAACAAAGCCGTTTGTTCAAGCTTTATATGAGTGATGTCGGCTTACTATGCGCAATGAGCATGGAAAATATACAATTTGAGATACTACAGGGTAATTTATCTATAAATATGGGCGGAATATTAGAAAATGCCTTTGCCGAACTTTTAAAAGCCAATGGTTTTGCATTGCGGTATCTTAATAAAAAGAATATAGGAGAGCTGGATTTTGTGGTTCAGCAAAATGATGAAGTCATGCCGATTGAAATTAAATCAGGTAAAGATTATAAAACACATGCCGCACTTAATAAGGCCTTAAAAGTTAAGGAATGGAACCTCAAAAAAGGTATTGTATTTTGTATGGACAATATCCAAAAAACCGAGAAAATAACCTATCTTCCTTGGTATTTAGTGATGTTTCTGAAACAAAATAATCATGATGAATCAATAATTGTAAATGTGGATGTAAGTGGATTATGATAAATTCAACATTATATCATATTTCACTGGACTGATGGGCAATACCAAGTGCAATATTACATTGTTGCATTTGCTCTGCAAAAGCGTTATGCGCGGAGTTAAACGCCGAGAATATAGAGCATATTTTCAAGTTTAATGACAAAGCAGAACACTTTTGCAGGCAAACCCAAAGGGCAAACTTCAAAATTTCATATAAACACCAATTTTCCTCGCACTGTATGCCCAATACAGCCGCTCAAAAAATCAGTATTTCTCTGAAATTTTGAAGAATTGTGCGACAAACGTCATATTGTACTTGATATTGCCCAATTTCCAAGCATTCATTGTATTACAACGAAAGGAAATACAATGAAAACAGTTAAGATTTACATGGTCCGGAAGCCCTCAGATATTGACGAAGTGATGGAATTATGCCGGCGCTATAACAATCAGGTCGAAGAAGTAACAGTTGCAGAAACGGTCAACCTTCCTCCGGTCTGGTATGATGCAGTGTGCCGAGCTCCGCTTGACGATTACATCTTTTTATCCGGCAAAGGCGGCTACGACGACGAAAACCACCGCCAAGTAGTTGCCTTACAATGCCCTGGCAAACCAACACTTTATGTTGACCCGTCCGGATCCTCTTACTGCCGATACATGGGAGTTGAATTATGAAAATGCGCAAATACGAGAATATCAAACCGAGCAACCGGACAAACTTTGTGATGGTTTATTATCACGCCAGCCGCACATTAACTCAAATCGAAACCTTACTAAAAAAGGCCTATGGTAATCCGCGACCGACAAGACCGCGCGACCGCTTGAACCGCCTGCAATTCAAACTTGAACAAATGACCGCCCGGTATAAACAATGCGAAAACGAGTTGAAAGCGGAATATTAAGTCCGCAAATCAAGTGAATTTAAAAATGCCTGACAACCCTCGTATATATCCCAATAGCTTTCATCAAAGTTACCTGTATACCATGGATCGCGGATATTACGCGGCTGATCGGTAAAATCAAGCAAGCGGTGGATTTTATTTTCTGTATCCGGACCGACGAGCGATTGAATGTCCTCAATGTTGCTGTCGTCCATCGCCAAAATATAGTCATAGTAAGCATAATCGCGCGGACGAATGCTACGCGAATAATGCTCTTCAAACGGCACATGCATGGATTTCAGCATCTCGCGCGTGCCATGATGAATGCCGGCGTGACACATCTCATTGTAACTTTCAGTTGCGACAGAATCAATTTCAAATTGATCAGCCAAACCTTTTTCGGTGACCATTTGTTTAAATACAAACTGCGCCATCGGCGACCGACAAATATTCCCAAGACATACAAACAAAACTTTAATCATTTTTATTTTGAGCATCTTCAAATTTTTGTTGCATAGTAGGATTTCCGCGTGTCAATTTCTTAATTGAGATATCTTGCGCCTTATCATTGGCTAATCTCAATTTATCTTCGGATACCAATAAATTCTCTTTGACCTTTTGTAAGTGAGAAATGGTTTTATCAATTTCCTCTATGGCGGAATCAAAACGCTCTTTTGCCAGTCTTACGTTGTTTCCGAATTTCTCTTGAAAATCCAAAAGTTTATTTTCAAAGTTCGTTACATCAATATTTTGATTATGATATTCAACAAGTTGTCTCTTATATTGAGCTGAATTAGCCGCGGCATTTCTTAATAATGTAATTATCGGAATGAAGAATTGTGGGCGTATCACATACATCTTAGGGTATTTGTAGGATACATCAACGATACCTGTATTATAAAATTCGTTGTCAGCCTCAAGAAGAGAAACCAGCACCGCATATTCACAACCTTTTTCATTTCTGTCTTTATCTAATTCCTTGAAGAAATCTTCATTTTTATGTTTTGTAGAGGTTGTTTCCATTTCATTTTTCATTTCAAACATAATGGATATGTATTCTATACCATCATCTGTTTTATCTCTGAATATAAAATCACCCTTACTGCCCGTTTTAGCATCGTTATCTTTTTCAAAGTATGCATTTTGAAAGCCTGTTGAGCGGAGCTTATTAAATTCTATTTCACAATGTTGCTCTAAGGTTTCTCCCACCATTTTGGTAGACATTTTAGTTTTTAAATCCTTAAAATAAGCAATCTGATCATCTTTTTCTTTAAGTTGGAAAGCGTATTTTTCTTTTAGGCTTTGCTCTTGCAACAACTTATCTTTTTCAGCATCCTGCAACTTGGTTTCCAGCAAAAGAATTTGTTTTTCTTTTTCTACAATTTCATCTTTTTTCTCAGACAGAGCCGTTGTAACGGCTAAAGTACGTTCCTGAGCATTGTTTTCAATTTTTGCCTTTAATTGCTCATTTTCCTGTTTAAGGGCATTCAGAGACCGTTCTTTATCCAATTCAAAATCTTTTCCTTGTGTTTCCAGTTTAGATTTTAGGCTCTCTATCTCTTTATTCAGTTCAAAGACAGATTTATCTTTATCAGCCACCGCCTGTGTTCGAATAAGAGACAGTTCATCATTTTTTGATTTTTCCAACTGAGCAACACGTTCGCATAATTCCTTATGGAACTCTGCATCCTTAATTTGGCTGACAATGGCGGCATATCCACTTTCATCAACTGTAAATACTTCTCCGCATTTAGGACATTTAATTTCCGGCATGAATTATTTCCTTTACATATCCACATTACATTCAATTTTATTTATTTGCTCAGCAATTTTATTAAGTACTTCTGTAAAAAAGTTCAAAACTGGTTCGTCTAATCGATTAGAGTTTTCAGATATGATTGTGTACGTATCACCTACTGCATACTCGAATAAATTATATATATCACTAGCTTTAACACTTCTATTATCCGCGCCGATCTTAAATTTCTCTACTTCATTGAGTAATACACTTATACTTTTATCATCGTTCATTTTACATTTAATAATTTTTTCCATATACTTTTAATCTCCTTTCTATAGTATCTTTTCCACCATCCATATTTTCAGCAATGGTATCTAAAATATTTATTGTGCTATCTTCGAATTCTAAACATCCACTCGAGGCTTCTATATTTCCATTCATATTCTTAAGAAAAATTACATTATCTACATCTAGATTTACAACTAATAACGGATTATGGGTAACAAATATTATTTGCTTGTTATTATTGTTGTTACGGATAAAATTAAAGTAAGAAATTAGTTTATCTTTTATATTGTTATTTGATATATTATCTTCCGGTTGATCAACCATCAGAAGATTCCACGAAGAAACATCGCTTGTACAAAATTTATAATACACCAACGACATCTCTCCTAGAGTGTTTCCTATTTTACTATCTCCATTTTCTTCAGAAATGTAGTGATCACATTCAACCATCTTTTCTATAAATTTATCATAATTATTTTCCCACTTATTACTGATGTCATCTATTTTTGAGCAATTCCAAACGGCTTTTTGAAAATCTTCGTATGAAGCAATTTTTTTTATTTCATCAATATTTCTATAATCACTAGTAAACATTGTTTCTAAAAAATAAGGATATACATCTTTTTGGCTATAATTTGTTTCACTATTAAAATTATATCCATATTTCTTATTTCTATTATAACCGCAAATGATTGGTGGGTTTTCAGGCCATTTTATTTCTATATTTTTATTTCTTATAGCATTTACAATATCTTGAATGAAATTATTAAGTTTTGTCTTGTATAATTGATTTTTTGTGGTCACAGAGTCTTGAAAAGTTTGTACCTTCTGTTTATAATCAGCAACCCGAGCACTTATTATGTTTAGAACTTGATTTTTACTTTCAATATTTCTTAATTTGACTTTAATTTTTTCTAATACATTTTTCAAAATAGCAAAAGCATTTGTTATTTGCTCCTCATATTCTTTTAGGATCTTATCTTTCAGGATATTTTCTATATCATCATTGATATTTTGAAATTTTTTATATGTATTTCTCAAATCAGTTTCTACTGGATCTTTCTCAATATCATCAATAATTTCTATGTAATAATTATTAGGAGCATTTATGCTATCAAATTCAATACTCTTATCAAATAAAGAATTGATTAATTTGTGTTTGTTAATAGATGAACTAATACATTTATATAAAACATCTTTATATTCTGCATATGTTTTGATAAATTTTTCATTATTAACATCATTATAATTATTGGCTTCTTCGAACAAAGTTTTTGAATAAAAACTTTTTATAATTTCCCCCTGCGTTATATATTTTTTACTAATATCACGTATCCCATTTTCACAAGTTATTTTATTTTTGATAATTAACTCTTTAATATGCCGAGGGTTGTTTTTATTTCCACTAATAGCCTCTAATAAAGTAGTTTTTCCTGAACCATTTTCTCCAATAATTGCATTAATTCCGTTTACTAATGGTATTTCATTGTCGTTTATTTTTATTAGTTTTACAGGCTCTCCAACCTCATAACCTCTATTAAATCTAGTCTCGGGAGAAGTTATTGCCATTAATAGACCCTTAAATGTTGGCAATATTTTTGCTTCCGAATGATGAAACTCATGATCCGACTTTGAAGAATCGTGTGCTGGATAAACAGTCCAATCATGACAATCACTGCCTGAAAACAAAGGACATGGAAGGTTTAGTTCTTTAAGATTATTTAGTAAGATTCCTTCAACGCGAGAATTTTGAATTTCTAATGCATCAATATATCCCATTCTAATAATTTCATCCGCATCACTACAGGCATCACTTAAAGAAGCATTTTTCCCATCATGATTACTTAATTCTTTCTTTTGATGTACTATCAAAATGGTATTAAGTTTTATATCTTTTAATAATTGTTCAAATCTTTCTTTATTATAGTAATCCTCTTTTCTCTCTAATTTATTTTCATTTATTATTCTTTCAATTTTATCGTAATCCGAATTGTTTTTTGCATCAAAAATTGTTATAATGTGGCATTTTTCCATATCTTCATCTAATTTTACATCAAATTCAACTCCTGCTACAACATTCAAGACATTCGGATATATATCATGCTCATTTTTAATTTTTTCGCAGATTGCTTTATATAAATCAGCATCAAATCTATTGTGATCAGTAATTGAAAAAAGAGCCACATTGTTTTCATTTAACTTTTGGAATAAAACCGAAAGATTTTCTTTGGTGGAATTATCTACTATACCATCAGATTCTTTATAATCACTTTTTTTTGAGTGTATATGCAGGTCAAATTTAATAACACTGTTAGTTCTATTCATTGTGGCTAGCCTTAATGTTCGATTGATATTATTAATTACATGATTTTTTCAGTATTTTCAGTACCGTTTCAGCCATTTCTTTAATTACCGGTATGGTGACAGAATTACCGAACAATTTATACTGCTGTGTATCCGAAACATCTGCGGGAAAAGAAAAAGTATCCATACCTGTTTTTTCATTCTTAAAAGCATAATTAACGAAACCTTGGAGTTTTCCCCACTCAGTAGGCGTCATAACTCGCACAAATTTATTATTAATAGGTGTTTGTTTTTGACCATACATCTTCCCGGCATATTTTTTGCCGTTTTTCTTATCCAATATAAGATTTCGTTCCTTTCCTGACCCGCCGGTAGCTAAAATGGTGTTAGCAATCGGATGCTCTATACTGTCCAAATTAACTATTCTGTATCCGAAACCATTGCCCTTATTTTTCTCTCTGACAGCATGCCTCTCCAATGTTTCCAGGTATCCTTGCGACATAAAGAATTTTTCGGAAACATTCTTATCAAGCAGGTCATTCAAGTCAGTATACAGCTTATCTTTACCTTTGGAAGGAATATGATCCGGTAACTTGATATCAGGATATTGTTTCAAATCAAACCCGATTATGTAAACTCTCGGACGATTTTGAGGAATACCGAAGTCCTTTGAATTTCTGATAAAGTCCTTAGGATCATAAGAAATATTTCCATTTTTCTCTTTTTGAACACCGATCACTTTATAATTTAATTGGGTCAATCTTTCTAATATTGTTTTGAAAGTTCTGCCTCCATCATGTGTCGTTAAATGATCAACATTCTCCAAAAAGACGACTTTAGGACGTTTTTTACTGCGTTTTATTATTTCTAAAATATGGAAAAATATTGTTCCCTTAACGGTATCTTCAAATCCGGCTTTTTTTCCGGCTCTGCTAAATGTTTGACAAGGAAATCCGGCCAGAAGAACATCATAATCCAAATTTGCACATTTATTCTTAAACTCATCGGAAGTCAGATCATTTCTGGGATTTTCTTTATATAAATGTTCATAGGTCTTGCAGGCATATTCATCAATTTCCGCAGAAAGGACATTTTTGAAACCTCCCGTCATTTCAAATCCTTTGCGAATACCGCCTATCCCGGCGCACAAATCTATTGTTTTATATTTCATGACCTTTTCCCAATGCTTTAACAATCTTTTCAAAACATTCCCTGGGATTTTTTGTAATTTCTTTACCCCAGAATCTTAACACTGTCCATCCTTCATTTTCAAGTTTTTTATTAACTTCTTCATCTCTTTCCATATTTCTCTCGATTTTCTTAATCCAAAAATCTTTATTGGAATGTATTTTATCCTTATTTTCTTTCCATGAATACCCATGCCAAAACTCACTGTCGCAAAAAACAGCTACTTTTTTGCCGATAAAAACAATATCCGGTTTACCGTATACTTTGGAATAGTTTTTACGATATCTGTATCCGTTATCCCATAAAATTTTACGCAAAACCAGTTCTATATTGCTGTCTTTATTTTTAACGGCAACCATATTTTTGTGTCTTTGCTCTTTGGTCAGTTTATCCATCAAGCTTTGCTCCCATGCTTTTAGCCTTTTCATAAAGAGCATATAGAATCTGAGCTTGTTTCTCACTCGGAGGAAGGAGATAACCTTTTGACATTTTTCCCAGTATCTCAAACTCCTTCAGACCACCGCATAAAGATTTATTTGCATTATAAAAAGCAAATAATTTTCCCCACACAGAAAACGGTAATTTTACAACGAACGCCTGTCGTTCAATATTATTATCAATTGCCTGCTGTTTTTTTGCTTCTTTTTTCTCGAATTTAACCGTTTCTTTTTCGGTAATTATATTTTCAAATAATTTTTCAGGTATTTCAAATTTGAGTTGCTGTATTTCTTTCCAAGTATATTCACGACTGAATTTTTCACGCAAATCAGCTTCGTTTTCCTGAGCTTCAATATATGATCTGACAACGTTGATACATATATTCAACACTTTTTCCATATCGTCGGATATATCCTGTCTGTCCCAAACATCAGCATAATTAAGATATGCTTCATGTTCCTTGATATACTTATTCAAAATTGCCAATGCGTAAGCCTTAATATATGCTCTTACGGATTTTCTGCTCTTTACCCAATCAGCTTCTTTGAGGATATTGTCCGTTTTAACGGTTAATATTATTTTTGCTATTGCTTCCTTAAAATAAGCCTCATTAATGGAAAGCTCATCCTTTTCAAGCATATCTTCAATTTGTTTTGCGAACTTCGGAAAGGCCTGGTTTGTCTTTGTAGATAAGTACGGGAAGTTACTGAAAATCATTTCCGTCTTAGCCAACAAATGCTTATCCACCATTTGTTCTTTAGGATAGCGCAACAGAAATTCTTTCTCTTTTCCGTCTCTGACATATTTAGCTTTCTCATTCAAATATTGACCGCGAGTACGTTCATAATACCATTTGTTTTTAATCTGTTGACCGCCGGACATAGGAGCCCATATTCTTTCCGATAATTCCTTAAATGTTTTATGGAACGGACTGTTAGAGAAAAAGTCGGATTCTTTAACAGGATTTTGGCTGTTGGCATATCTAGCCACTTTTCCGACAAAGTCCGCATATTCATCCTCTTTGGAAACTACGGACAATTTCATTTGAACGAAGATATTGCTGATATCAACCTTATTCTTATAACAGTTATAAATAACTGAAGTCGTTTGACCGCCGTTCACTATTTGTAATCCGTTTAACCGGACAATTTTTAAGACATTGTCCTGTTTTTCGACTTCAATTGAAGATGCCGTACAAGTCAGACCGTTGTTATATGCAAAGAAGCGTTCTGGTTCTTCTTTTATCGTAATCTGCATTTTTTTATTGGTATTTCCTTTGAATTGCAGAAACGTACGAACATTTTGCTCTAATAATTTCTGTCCGTACTGATCATATATCTGGGCCAAAACATTTCCGGGCATAACAACCAAATAAGAAGCATAGTCCTGAGCTTCCAAAGATGCAGGTAAACACAACAGACCTTCATCCGTATAATCGCTGATTGAAACTTCAATTTCCTGCAGATTGTTTTCCTGAGTTGATATTCTGTAAATATCCTTCAAATCGAACACCTGAAAATCAGCTCTCAAATTTTTAATTGTTTCAGGCGCAATAACTTTGGTGTTTCTGGTCAGCGTGCCGTTTGTGATAATTAAAAACATAATTCGTTGAATTTTACCGGAGTTAAACAGTTCATAAATAAACTTTGCCGACTCAACCGCCTCATCGGTAGGAGACATTACGGAATATAACGGAGAACTTGTATTAACCGTTTCTTCAAAAAAGAGTTTCATTTTCTTAAATTTACGCTCATACATATCCTTTGTAAGTGTTTCAATTTGTTCACCCGGAAAAAACTGACTTCCGATAATGGTCAGCAATTTTCGTTCTTCATCATATGCATAGCCGGCAAATTCAATGTCTGATTGAATGTATTCACTCCAGGTGATATCTGCGACATCTCCGTCCTGTTCCAGATAACTTCCTATTTTTTGCGTAAAAATTTGTGCTTTCGAAGCATCCTTATCTACCTGAAAATCAGTTAAAGCATCTTGATAAAATCCCTGATAAAAATCTTCTAATTGAGTATCTGCCATTATTTTTTCCTTTCAATCAGTTCTTGTACGGCATACTTTGACATACCCATAAAATCAATGTCGTATTTTACATTTGAGATACATTCCGAAATATCTGTTACCGTAATGCTCGGAAATTCATCGGTAACATTGTAATAAGTTACAGAAACATCTTTAACGGATACAAGGTTTTCGTATAAAAGTGCCGGGTTATAACCGACCGACAAAAGTTTTTGCTCAAATACGGTAACAAGATTTTCTTTTTCGGCTCTTATTTGTTGTATTAATACGGATATAATATCCGCGAGATTGTCAGATGAGGTATCTTGAGCAAACTTATAACACACAAGAAATAAATCTTTACTTTCTCGTGCCAGTTGCCGTTCATTCGAAATATGAACTCCGTTTTCATCATCAAAACAAGCCTTAATCTCGGCAAAAAAGTCATCAAACATAAAATCTTTGTCAGCTCTTTCCGGACCTTGCCACGCCGCCAGTAATTCTTCATATGTACGAGAATATTCCGAATGCATATATTGCAAAAATTTTAATTCCGCAATTAAGCCTATTTGGGTTCTGATATCAATTTCTTTCTTTTTCAGTCTTTGTAAGAATTTCATCCATTGTTTCATCCTTACAAACAGTGTATCCGCATATTTTTGCTTATCATCATAAACGGGGACGGATACCAGGTCTTCTCCGAAGCGATTAAAAATCTCAATATCTGCATCTTCACGCAAAGAAAGAGCAAAAACTGATTTTCCGTTCACGTCTGCTAAATTAGCATCAGCTCCGCTAAAACGAATTTGAGCAAGATCTATATGCACAATGCCGTTAAAATTTATTGTAAGACCATACTTCCCGTTTTGCAAACGAACCCACCATATATCGGATTTAACATCAGATGAAGCTTTAATCTTTTGTCCTTCAGATAAAGATTTCCAAGGGATTACGGTTGAATTATCAGCTTTATTCATATTCATTCTCCGTATCATCACTGCTTTCTTCTTGTTCTCTTATCTCTTCCTGAAGCTTTTCCTGCAGCTTTTTGTTGTATACAAAGCCGGTTAGTGGTTCAAATCTCGGATTTTCAAAGCTTCCGGGAAAACTGAGCGAAAAGAATGGAAAATTCCTTGAAATAAGGGCTTTTTCTTTCTTCTCTTTATCTTTTTTATCTTCTTTGCTCATGTGCTTATACACATCACAAATATTAATAATTAATAACGGGTCTTTTCTTTTTGCTCTCAATTCCAGGCGCGTATCATCTTTAGAATACTCATTGTCGAGTGATCCCAAACGTTCATGAGAAATATCCGAAACAGAAAAAGAATGAGAAAACATATCATTTTCTAATTTATCAAAACGTTCAAACTTATGAAATGATATATTACTACCGGCTAATGTGACTTCGTTTCCTGCTTGTGCGTAAGGTAATACAATCCTCCATTTGAAATTTCTGTTCTCCCGCACATATCTTGCCAACAATTCAGAATCAATCTTGTCATTAAATGATCTGGGACAACTTTTAATTAAACTAATTACGTTATCTGCAGAAACATTCAGCCAACGATAACATCTTCCCGTATTTTCCGGATTTCCGAGTTGCGTAACAAATTTTTCTGCCGTATTGAAATAATCGGATATCTCAGTTACTTCTGTGTATTCATAGGTTCCTTTTTCACGAATTGTTCCGTCCAGAAAAACACCCTTATCATTTTCCGCATTGTACATTTTGTTTCTTGCTGTTAAGATCATTCTGGTTGCAGGATGTTGAGATACCGTAACCAAAAATTCCATCGGTGTTTTACCTGCTTTTTCCATGCTTTTAACACAATTTACAAGAGAATTTGTTGCAGTCAGTGCGTCATGGAAATTATTATAATACTTTTCCGTTGTATATATTTTACACAAATCCTCGTAATCACGTCTATATCCGAACCACCGCCCCATCTGCAATAAGGTATCGCACATTTTTGTATTTCTTAAGAAATAACTGACACTCAAATTTTCGATCGTAAAACCTCTGGCCAAGCTGTTACCGCCGATAGCAATTATATTGGTTTGATGTTCCGAAGAATATTTGATTGTAGCCTCTGATGTGTTTGACATACCGACAGTAACACTTGATATTATGCTTGGAAGTTCCGGAAGCATTTTATCAAATTCAGGAGTATCAAATTTTGGTGATGAAGCCCAATTACTCTCCAACATATCTTCAAAAAGATTTTCCAGCGGGGTAATATGTTTCAGATATTCCGCTGTTCCCGGTACTCCCGCATAATTTCTTATATTTTCCTCCAAATCAGCAAGATATTCAATAACCCGTTCTTTTATTGCGCAATGCATGTCAACCAAACAACTGACATGAATCAGCATGGAATTATGTTTCTCGACATAGCCGCGATGGTTACGAACATATATATTAAATATAAATAAATTTATTGCTTCTTTCAGTGAATCCGGTAATCCGTCGACATCGTGGCTGGTTAATCCTTTCTTCTGTTTTACCGGAAAATATTTTTGCCAATCCTCTTTCGCTTCGTCTGTGTTTTCTTCTGCCAGCAATCTGATATATTTTGATTCTTCGGCACTTTCAGGACCGAAAACTTTTTGCGGTCCGAAGTAATTTTCGGGAGATACCAGAGAAATAATGAAATCACTCGGATATAAATCTTTATCTTCTGAATTTTCTTCGAACATCGGATCTATAAAAATATTAGCGAAAGGAGTAGCCGTAAAACCTACATATGCGCTTTTTTTGAAATTTTTCAGAACCAATCTTATTTTTTTATTAATTGCAGTGACTTGATTATATTCCTTCTGGGTATTAACGGATGCATTATCTGCTTCATCATCAATTAATAACAATGATTTTTCGGATAGGTCTTTGCCATCAAGCCATCTTAAAAGTTGTTCCAATACATTGGTATTCTTTTTTATAACTAAAACAATAGGTGATGTCGTATTATTGAGATTGGTTTGATTAAGAGCCTTTCTTGAATCGGTCTTAAAATCTCCGCTCATGCGTTCCGTGGTCATTGAATAAGGTCTGAGCCTTTCCAATTCATCTTTTTTACGACCTCTGTAGGCAGTAACAGTTCCTTCTTCAGACATGTTTTCCGGTATTTTTATCGGTTCATCTTTATTCAGATCTGTTTGTCCGATAAAACCGCAATTGATACGAAATTGAGTTTGTTTTCGTAGGAGTGAAGAAATTCCTGCAATGATAACTATAATTTTATAACCGGCATCTGCCGCTTTTGCAACAAGGGCAGAATAGTTTGCTGTTTTACCGGATTGAACCGAACCGATAACCATACCGCGACGTGTAGCATCTTTTATATCAGGGTTGGTCGGATCAAAAAGATAATTCATCACTTTATCACTTCTCTCATCAATCCGTTCTATAACATCGGCAGGTAATTTATCTTTTTCCATGAGATACTGTTTATAAGAATCCCAATAATAATTTCTGCCTTCTTTTTTTCGAGTTTCAGCAGAATCTGTCCACCATGTCGAGCGAATCATCGGTTTAAATAACTCTGCATCATCATCCGTCATGGTAACAGCGTAAAAATGAAGTAATTCCGAAACGGCTTTTCGGATATCTTCATCCGTCATATCGTATCTTTTTTTAAGCATTACACTTACAGTGTTCACTGCATCCGTAATATCGTTTTCGGTAATTTGTTTACTGTTGTTCAAAAATGGTTTAGCCATATTCACAAGAGTTTCATATCCGTCACTCATAGATTTCTCCAAGCTTTTTATCAATTAAATTTTCGGCATTAACATAGTATTCATCTGCCAAAAGTATTTTTCTGACCGTTTCCTTATCTTTTCCCATTTTTTTATATTCGGTAATCTCTTCCACCAAAATGTTTTCATCTACGGTTCTTTCTTTGACCGAATACGGATCTGTCGTCATTAGGGAGTGTAATTGTTCCTTCGGATAGCATTCCTCGAGACAAGCCAGATATCCTTTCAGACGCTGTTTTTGTTCAGTAGTCATGTTTTCGATTAATGCTTTATACCGCGGATGCTCTTCATTAATTTTGAATTCGGAAGTATCATTAAATATAACTTCCTTCCAGTAGCATTCTTTTGTTTTCTTGGAAACTATACCGGAAGCTTTATGTACCTTTTTTGATTTATCAATCGGGACGTTTACGTAATGGGATAAAATTTTTCGGATTTCTAAATTTGGAAAAGCCGTAGATTTTTTAACATCTATTTTCCATTCCTGATCCTGATAAACATCAACATCTATTCTTATTCGAACAAGATTGGATGCATCCTTAATGCAAGATAAACCGAACCATGTACCGTAAATCAGTAAGCGGCCTTGTCTGTATAAATAAAACCCTTGTGATCTGGTAAAACCTTCAGTAGTAGCCAATTCTTTATATTCACTTTGGGAGAGTTTATTCAGAGGCGGGAGGATGTAAGGAGTAACAGAGAGGCTTGTACCGTTAGACAATGTGTATTCATCGGTTTGAGCCTGCATTCCGGATCGGGCCGTATTTTTATCTTTGGATGTAAAAGGATCAAACGGGTCAATTTTTGTATTATTAAAATACAATTTAACCATTTGACCGTTAAATCCCGGAAAACCTAAATATCTGTGAAAAGTCAAAGCCAAATGCTTCCTGGCATTTTTCAGTTCTTCATCAAACTCTTCTTCAGAATACCTGTCTATTTTTTCCCATAAAATCAGTGAAGCATGCTTTGCGGAAGAAAATTCACCATATATTTGCGGGCTCATCTCATTCAGTTTTGATTTTAAATCATCAATAGATGCTTTCTGTAACAACCAATCATCTTTTTGTGAAAGAAAATCCAGGTCCCATGTATATCCCGAAATGGTTTGATCGCATTTCGAAAATACCGTTAATCGTTTGCATTGCGAGAAAGAAGCTGTTTTCAATCCTAAACCGAAACGCCCCAAATCATTTTTAGCTCTGGTTTCCTTTTGTGTTCCTAAACGCATGGCTTCCTTAAGCATATCATCCGACATGCCGTTTCCGTCATCAACAATGACAAGTTTATCGGTGGATGGTAATGCATATATTTTAATGTTTTCAGCATTGGCGGAAATGCTGTTATCAACCAAATCAGCCAAAGCCGTTTCAAAGGAATAGCCTATATCCCTTAATGAAGAAAGAAATACCGAAAGTATCGGTCTGACAGTAACACTGGTCTCCGTAGTCATGTTAGTCCTTAATTATTCTACAACAGCGATTGTAATATTATTCGAGCCGTATCGAAATTGCAAGAAATAATTAGGGTTTTTCAATGAGTCGGAGGAAAATCTTATTAAAATATCCGGAAATACCGGACAATTCAATGAGTATGCATAAATATATTTCAAATGTGCAAATTTTGCACGTTGCTTTCTGTAAAAACTAAACTCGTGCATTTTTTGCACAAGTTATTGCAAATTTTGCAACAACTGAATACTTTTATGAGGTCCGCATTATTTATTTCAAATTCGGTCTTTTGTGGAAATTTATCTCACATCTCCTTACTTAAAATATCCTGGCTTTCGGTGAGCATTTTGCGGATATACTCGTCCAAGACTGCGGAGGTTTGGTGTTCGTCGGTTCCGAGTTCTGCGGCGATTAAGGCACCGTAGCGTACCGGGAAGCTCATAAACAAATCTCTCAACGCCCGACCGAGGTTAAAGGCATAATTGCCGGCACGTTTGCGGTCAACCATCTCGCCGGTCAACATCTTGAGTTTAGCCTTAGCCAACATCGCCCGGTAATAAATATCTGCCGTCTTGGCCTGCTGAAAGGTTCCCATATTGCTCATACGAACGCCGCCTTGCGCCTCAAACAGTGGATCCGGTTTGCGTTGCTGTGCCGGATCGGTATTCATAAACCACTCCCGGTTTGCTTCGTCCACATCAATTTTATCATCTCTCGTTTTATGAATACGCCCGGATTTTATCGCCGTTTGCACCGCATTCAGGTTCACCCCGCGAATACGCGCATATTCTCGCATTGATACTAATCTTCCCATATTTTCTCACTTTCAAAACCCTAGGTGACCAGCCGGATTTATAAAATGACCAGCCCGCATTTTAAGAGGTTGTTATAACTATTTGATATTGCATTGTTTTTCAAAGCACCCGACCAGCCGGAATTTTTCTGTTCAGCTAGCGAAACGGCGCGGCTTGCGTCCCCGCATACGAAAAATCGTCAGGAAGGACCCATTGGTTACCACCGCGCCGGCATTGCAAATTTACAGTTCTCGCATTCTCTTGAAGAACTTATAAATCGTCTCTTTGCTAATATGTAGCGTGCGCGACACACTGTCAATGCTTTCACCTTCCATGATAAGTCGCATGGCGTTTTTAAGTTTCGGTGTATCGGCTCTTTCAAGAAACTCATAAGCCGTCAACATCCGAACATTGTCAGTAGATGTGCTTAAATTGGCGCAAAAAAAATCCCCATCAGATTGATCAGAATCTAATGAGGATGTTAAATGTGCGCGGGTTCGCTTTCGTTTGTCCAGCAAGTGCAAGGCATATTGACGCAGGTCATGCACCACTAATGCTTCGTCAACATCAGGGATTTCGTAAAACTTATACAAATAGTGGCATAGCATGTCCTGCGCAATATCTTCCCGGTCGTCATAACCGAAGTACGGCGTCGACAACAATTTTTTGATTTGAGCACAGATTGTGATACGGATATACTGCGGAAATCCGTTGAAAATCTCTTTATTCATGATTAATCCCTGATGTTTAAAATTTAAAACAAAAAACGGGGGCGGCTTTTTAAGGCCGTCCCCGGTAGTCCGAATTAAGAGTTCAGATAGTTCAAATAGTCACGAAAAACGGGAGGTTACTCGAACCTCCCGATCATACCAAGAAATTACCACATTTTAGGCGAAAATGTAACCCCCTAATTTGCACAGTACATTTTTCTTGTTTTTGAGTGTTATCACATTGAAAATACATCAAAAATTCAAATGTATTTTTAATGCATTCAATTTTCCAAGCATAAATAACAAATAACCGAAAAAGCATAAAAGTGTCCAGAAGAAAAGTGTCTAGGACACATTACTTCGCGATTATACAGGAAATTGTATGCATTTTTGCTCAAAATGTCTTGTGAAAAATTGTCTAGACAATTTTGTTGTTTCAGAGTTAAAAATTTCGCGTGCACTTTTTTCGCACATTGTAACTCAAAAGTATCTCATTTTCCGATAAAATGTCCAGTTATTTTATGTCCGGACATATTACTTCCCAGTATATCTAAAAAATAGCACTTTTTCGGTGAAAATGTCCACTACAAAAATGTGCACCACATTTTTCCTCCCGATGATACAACAAAAATACTTCAATTTAAGGTAAAATGTCCAGTGCTAAGATGTTCGGAACAACTTCCCGATTATATCACAGAATTACATCGATTTTTGGGAAAATGTCCACGAGTTTTTTGTTCGCAACATCTTTTGCAGATTATACCAGTAAATTACCTCATTTTATGCAAAAATGTCCACGACTTTGTTGTGCGCACAATTTCTTCCGATTATATTTGAAATATTGCACATTTTTGGGAAAAATGTAAACATCAAAGATGTCATTACAACTTTCTCCCGATTATACATTAAATTCTAGTCAAATTCGGTGAAAATGTTAAGTACTTTTTTGTTCAGAACATTTTTCCCCAATCATACTGGTATTTATAAACCATTTTGCTGAAAATGTTGCATGTTTTTTTGTTGCAACATTTTTGCTTGTTTTGTTACATCAAAATCATGAACTTCAAATACTTGGGATTAATCATGAATAGATAATAATACCAAGGTTACAAAGCCTACCGCATTATAACCTTTTTTATAATAATTTTTTGGGAATTTGTCGCGCTAAAAATTGTCGCGACAAAATAGTTGTTAAAAGCCCGATAAATCAGCCTTAAACAGCTCTTTAAAATGACAAATCGGGAGCAATTTATTCATCGCCCCCGATTATATCCGGTTTTATAACCTAAAAATTCAAAAATGTCTCATACTTTTTTGTCTCCAACATTTTTCCCTTTGAGATAAAAGGAAATTTTTATTAACACCCGATGAAACCGTCGCCACATTTCGGCTCGTCCGTAACCGAATTCCCGACACAGAAATTTCCAAGGAATATGGTTGGCTCGCTTCCATGCAAGCCGTCGTTCCTCCGGTTCTAAAATCATAAACCAGTCTAAGACCACTCGCTCCCAAATATCAATTTGTTCCGGGGTTGGTTGGAGTTTGGGCGGTTTACTCTCCATCAACTCCATCTCTTGCTGAGAATAGATAATCTCAAATTGCCAGCCCGAGGCTTTAGGTGGTTGCACTTTTGGCATCATACGATCAACAAATGCCGCAGTCTGCAGGTCTTGCTTGATTTGCTCAACGGTTATCATAACGCACCGCCTTTGCTGAGCTCTTTTGCGTATTCTCGCTTCAAGACCGCAACTTCAAATTCATGCAAGGAAAGTTCGTTATCTTTGCAATACCATTGCCGAACTGCCTTCTGCCAGTCACGCACAATGCACTTCTTGCCATGCTTCCAGCCACGCTCATTGTGCCAACTGATGAAAGCAGGTATGTCGATCGTTATCCCGATTTCATTACAATAACCGGACACATCTTCAGCTGTCGGAGCTCCGATGTAGCTCAAGTTATCCACAAGAGCAGTCTCTCTTTCTCTACAATCCTTATCATTAACCTTATCAGATTCCTTCTCATTCTCCGACTCCTTCTCCTGTTGGCGACCGGTTGACGGAAACTCAATAACTTCGCTGACCGTTCGTTTAGCGTTCGCTTTGCGACGACTGACCGCGCGTCTGGCATTTTGTGCGTTAATCTCGCAGGTTTGACGCCATTTCTCATTGTGATTTGCAATCACTTGTTGAATCGCATCAAATCTTTTTTTATTCAGCTCCGATAATTTTACTGACGTCGCACCGAATAAATTAAATTCACATATCGCGACAATTAAATTTGCAATCTCGCTTTTCTTAAAGTTATGCACAGAAGCAAGGAAGTCTGCCGGATAGATGATAATTGAGTTTTTTCTATTTTCCATCGCCGCCTCCTTTTTTAAGCGTTTGCTTAATACGCTTTAAGCCGGCCACCCATTTACGGGCAAGCTCGGAGCGTTTACCTTCTTCCTCAATGCGCTTTTCAAGTTCGTCCAAAGCCGTCATCTCAAGATTAAGCAGATAGGCAACTGGAATTTTGCGGATTTCCGCAGTAACGTAGTGTTTTTTGTCTCTGTGAAACATGTTATTTCTCCTTTTCTAAAATTCTTGTTTCACTAAGGAACACTCCGCAAAATCGGAAAATCGTTCGGCAAAATTTAAAAAAAATATAAAAAAATTGCCCCGGATATATTCCGAGGCGGTAAATGATTGATTTTCTTAGTCTAAAATCGTGAAGCCGAACTGTTTAACCTGATCCTCCCAAATCGGCGGGATAGTTTTACGCAATAAGTTGCGCAGGTATAATTTCGGTGGTTGATGGCCTTTCAATATCGTGCGAATAATTGCCGGCGAGAGCGAAGTCAAACGCAACAGCCGACCGATATGAGAAGCATCGGTATTTTCTGTGATAGCCAAATCGGCAATACTCATTTTCTTCTGATCCAGCATTTTTTGATACTTAAACCCGAGACAAATTCCTTTAATCAACTCATTATCAAAATGCGGTTCAACCTCTATATTTTCCGGCAAATGAATTTCCGTTCGACCTTTATGTTTTACAAACGGCATCGGCAAAATTGTCTGATGTCCGGTTGTTTTTTGCAACAGATGATCCGGAAGCAGGCTCAAACCTAAGTCCGTCCAGTTTATCTCCATGGTTTCGGCATTAACCGTCACACCGGTTATCATCAGGCGCATTAAAAGCAGTTGATGTCTTTCCGAAAGCTTATTAAATACCCGTTCCGGCGAGCGCAAAACCCTTAATAATTCCATTGATTTATTCGGCGCGACTTTCTCAAGCAGACCTTGAAAAACTTTCGGGTCCAAGAACAGTTGTGATACAATCTTTATCATACATTCGTCCATCGTAACCACCGGCACAGATCCGTTGGTGCATTTATGATGTCCATACATTTTCGCCACCGTTGAGGTGTAGTAATAACGCTTCATTCCATGCGCCTGGCTGGAAGTCGGTGTCATCAATGAATGACAGCACCCGCAAATTAAGAGACCGCGCATAATCCCGACTTCATTTTTATCATACATACAAGTGCGTTGTTTCTTCGGCTTTTCAGCTACAACATTTTGCGCCGCCTTAAAAATCTCCTCGCTGACAATGGCTTCGTGTTGTCCGTCATAAAGCACACCTTGATGTTTAATCTTGCCCATATAAATCGGGTTTTTAAGCATGCGGTCAATCGAGGCTCTGGCAAAGGTTTTCATGCCGGCTTCTTCCATCAGCTTGGATACGGCAAGCGGCGATTTATACTCCAGATATTTTTCAAACATAAACTTAATCGCTTTGGCTTCATCAGGCTTAATGACCAGCTTGCGTTTAATCGGCTCATAACCGTACGGCACGCAACCACCCATCCAAATACCTTTCTTTTTCGAAGCGGCAACTTTATCGCGGATACGTTCTCCGCTGATTTCACGCTCGAACTGAGCAAAGGACAACAGCATATTTAAGGTCAGGCGACCCATGCTGTCGGCAGTGTTGAAGTTTTGTGTTACCGAGACAAACGAGCATTTATATTTATCAAAAATATCGACCATCTTGGCAAAATCGGTTAAGGAACGCGTGAGACGGTCAATTTTATAAACCACAATCATATTCACTTTGCCGGCTTCGACATCTTGCAACAAGCGTTTAAGTGACGGCCGGTTCATATTACCACCGGAAAAACCGCCATCATCATAATGCTCTTTAATCAGCACCCAGCCTTGGTGCTTTTGGCTTTTAACATAGTTTTCGCCGGCCTCGCGCTGAGCCTCTAGGGTATTGAACTCTTTTTCCAAACCTTCGTCCGTTGATTTTCTGGTATAAACCGCACACTTGATTTCTTCCATCGCTATACTCCGAAAAATGCCTGTCCCGATATTTTGCGCCCGGTAATGGTTCTGGCCACCGCACCGAGCGATTTATATGTTTCACCGTCCATCATAAAACCGCCGTTGACAACGCGCACTTTATAAGTTGCACCTTTGTATTTTTTAACGAGCTCAATACCGGCAACCATTTTATGCTCGCTTAATTCCTTAATTTCCATATTTTCTAACATCCGACGTGTTTTGTTATCCAGCCCGCCGAAGCGCATTTCCTGCAATTTATTGGTAATGCGCCAGACATAATATTCCTTGCGGGTGGAAGTTGTCGGTATGTTAAACAGAGCCTCGTAATATTCCTTTAATTCAGGAAATGTGAGCGACGGGATTTTGCGCAAGTCCACATTTAAATCCACCTTAATCATCGGTTTCTCCTTTTGTGTCTTTTTCTTTGTTTTCTTCTATCAACACCAGAACGGCACTAAATATTAAATTGATTAAATTATCCATTGGTCACCTCTTGAGTGACATGAACACTCTCTTTTTCGTTATTATCCAGTAAATTAGATACTTTTCCGCCGTTTTCTTGTTCATCAAGCAAAATCATTATCGGAGTTGAGAGAAGTTCAATCAAAGTTTCAAAAGCATTGTCTGTATCCATTGTTTTTTCCTTTCAACAGACAACACTCCGCAAAATCAAAAAATCGTTCGGCATAATTTGAAAAATTTTTTATGCACACAAAAACAGGGGTTTTGAAGCGCGAACAGTTGGGAATAAAAAGCCTTAGTTTTAAGCCGAATTTGGTCGGGTCTGTCCCGACCAAAAGTATCTTTTTTGGTATCTTTTTTTCTGGTATATCCACAAATTGGAGGGATACGCGACCAGACCACCGCATAAAAGAGCTCATAAAGTAAATGCATAGAAAACCGGAAAGTGCCTGAAAATAAGGGATATAGAGGGTATAAATTGCGCTAAAATCGCACCCGAGAATTTAAAACAAAAAAACCTCTTCATCAAGAAGAGGCTTTTATATGGTGGGTCCTGTAGGACTCGAACCTACGACCAGACCGTTATGAGCGGCCGGCTCTAACCAACTGAGCTAAGGACCCGTCGGCATCCTTTTTAGGGCAAATGTTTTTTGTAGTCAAGAGGAATTTTTACGGGCGGGGGATTTTTTCCGCCTTTTTATTGCGGGCGGCTTTATTAATTATGCGCAGCTTTATGATGTTCGGCTTAATATGCGCGGCGGAGAGGTTATTTGGTGCGGCGGAGAGGTTTATTTGGTGCGGCGGCGAAACAGCAGGTGGAAACCGGCAGCGGCGGCAAGGGTTATGGCGGCAAATTCGGCGTAGTACCACGGGTTATCCGCATTGACGGGAAAATGGTAAAGGATAAACGAATGGAACATAAATATTTCCAGATTTACGGTTTCAAGCCACAGCAGCGGTTTGGCGGAGATTATCCGGGAGAGTGCGCCGCGGCCGAAAGCGAGCACATATATCACAGGCAATGCCAGCAAGACGAAAAACAGGCGGTATGCCGTGCCGCCCAAGGAATAACAGGCGGCAAGATACAGGCCGGCAAACAATGTTTCCAGAAGGGTCGCGGCGGCAAAGGACAGGCGCTGCCGCAAGACAGCGTTTAACGGCGAAGGGGAGAGGAAAAAGACGCCGGCAATAAAACCGAGGCTGTAGTTCAAAGCCTGTACCAGCGGGTTGGCGTGCAAATCCAGCCGGATATACGAAGGATAAGAGCTGCGCATATATTCAATATACAGGCGTATGGCAACGAGCAGGGCAAAAAACAGAAACAGGCGGCGGGCGGCTTTGGCGCGCGCGGCGGCGCGGGAAAGGGCGGGGGTGATGAAATAGCAGAACAGCAGAGCGCTTAAAAACCACGATACATTGTTGAACATAAACTGCGTGCTTTGGAACCAGGCGTGCTGCAATGTCAGGTTCAGCAGCCCGAAGGACAAGATGAACCCGATGGTTTGGGAGGACCAGGCCGGCACAAAAAACAGCTGCAACAGGAATGTAGTAAAGTGGACGGGGTAGAGGCGGGGCAGTTTGGCTTTGACAATCTGCCAGCCGGAAGGGCGGGCTGCCGGGGTATCGCTTGGGCAAAAATGGTTATAAGCCATACAGAATCCGGAAACCAAAAACAACACTTCGACCATGCGGGCGCATAAATCCCAGCCGGGCAGCGCTCCCATGTGGCAGGCGATAATGCCGATGACGGCAAGAGCTTTGAGCCCGCTGAAGGCTGTGAGGCGGGGTTTTGCCGAACAGGGAAGGGATGTATTGAGGGAGCGGGCTGGCATTGTTGGTCTCCGGCTGGTTAACGTATGCGGTTGATAGTTTGCGAAATAAGTTTAAAGCGGCACGGCAGGGTTGTCAACCGGCAGAAAGCGGCGGTGCACAGGCGGAGACAGAACGGGGCAGGGTGTGACGCAGCGGCGTTGCACGGGCGGAGACAGAACGGGGTGAATATATACTTTCGGTCAGGTTAAATCAGGCGGCGGGGTTTATTATATATAGGCTTAAGTTTATATTCCGGCCGGGGAAACGGCGGCGGGCGGCGGCTGAATTGCCGGGACGTATATCTGGGTGCATAGCGTATCGGGATGTGTGTCGCACCGGGAGGCTTGCTGCACAGGGATATATGTCATACCGGGATATGTGCCGCACCTGGGTATGTGCTGTACTGGGACGTGTGTCGCACCGGGGCGCGTGTGGTGCTGTGCAGGCGTGATGCTGTATTGTTTCGGGGGAGAAATGCTGTTTTGTGCCGGGACGGTTGGAAATGTGTTTTGTTCATTTTTTAGGAGGAGAGCCGCAGATGCCGAAAATTTCCGTTTTGATGCCGGTTTATAAGACGCCGGAACCGTTTTTGAGGGAGGCGGTCGAGAGTATATTGAACCAAACGGCGGAGAATTTTGAATTCTTGATTTTGGACGACTGTCCCGAAGACCGGGCGGCGGAGGCGGTTATAGCATCGTATGATGACGCGCGGATAAAATATTTTCGCAATGAGAGAAATCTGGGCATTGCCGGAAGCCGGAACCGGTTGATGGAAATGGCGACGGGCGATTATCTGGCGGTGGCTGACCATGACGATGTTTCGCTGCCGCAGCGGCTGGAAAAAGAAGCAGCCTATCTGGACGCGCACCGGGAATGCGGCGTCGTTTCCGGGTGGTATCAGCTTTTGTGCCGGAAACGGGGGCGCATCCGGCGGCGGCCGGAGCATAATGCGGAAATCGGCGCGGCGCTGGCGGAAGGGTGCGCCGTCATTCATCCGGCGTGTATGCTGCGAAGGCAGGAATTGGAGCGCCTCGGGGTACGATATGAGGAGGCGTATACGCCGGCGGAAGATTATGCGCTGTTTATGCGCCTGCGCGGCAGGACGGGATTTTACAACCTGCAGGAAGTTTTGCTGCTGTATCGGAATTTTCCCGAAAATACATCGCACCGGCGGCGGCGGGAAATGCACGCGGCCGACGAACGGATTAAGGCGGAGATACGCGAGGCGGAACGGCGCCGCGGCCAAGTGATGGACGAGGTGCGGGCGGTGGAAACGGAACTGAAAGCGCTTATCCGGCGCGGACAGCGGGAAATTCTGGCGCGGCGCAGGGGGCAGTCTGCGGGATACGGCAGCGGAACGGCAGGCTGGGCGGCGTTTCTGGCGGAGCGCTACGGGCGTTCGGTACCGCCGGACAAGCAGTGCTGCTGGGACATCTGGGATGCGGAACAGGCCGGCGCGTGGGACGACGGCGATGAAGCGGAGAAAAACGGCGAATGGAGCAAAATATGGAAAAGAATGTTAAATTTTCGGTTGTAACGATTTGTTATAACGTAAAAGATGAACTGAAACGCACATTGCGCAGCCTGTGGGCACAAACATACGGTTCAACCGGAGCCGATTTGGCAGGCGATTGCGGCGGGGGAGATGACGGCGGCAAATTTGCAGGCGATTGCATCGGGAATGGAAAATTTGCGTTCGGAAACAGTTTGGCCGGTGATTGCGGCGGATACGAAAGCATCGTGGTTGACGGCGGTTCCAGCGACGGTACGGCGGCGTTTCTGCGCCGGGAAAAAAGGATTGCGCGCTATGTATCGGAACCCGACCGCGGGGTTTATGACGCGATGAACAAAGGGCTCAGGCTTTGCCGCGGCGACTTTGTGATTTTTATGAATGCGGGGGACGAATTTTTTAATCCTCGGGTTTTGGAACGGGCGGCCGCAGTGCTGCGTGCTCATCCGGATTGCCGTTTTCTGTTTGGGGATGCCTGTCTGGTCGGCGAGGACGGATATTGCCGCTTTCGCGAGTATGATGCTCCGGTAACGACGCAGAACATCTGCCATCAGAGCATTTTTTACGACCGGCGGCTGTTTGCGGAACTGGGAATGTATGACGAGAGGTACAGGATTGTCGCCGATTATGATTTTAATCTGCGGGCGATTGCCGGGAGCGGCGTAGTGCCGTACCATTTCAGCTATCCGGTCTGCCGTTTTTATGAGGGCGGGCTGTCTTCCGGGGGAAAATATGCGGAAAAACAACGGGCTGATGCTGCTTTGCTGCGCCGGGAATGGGGCGAACGGGAGAAACTGAAAGTGCCGGATACGGTTTGGGCCGATGCCGCTGTCTGCATGGGCGGAGAATGCCGCGGCAGCATGGGAAAAGTGGCGGGCGGCAGTTACGCCGGGAGAGATGGCGGCGACAATTTGGCAGGTACTGGTACGGCAGGCGTTAGTGTGGGCGGAGCCGGCGGCGGCAGCATGACGGAGAGAGGAACCGGCAGCTTCGCAGCGGAAAAGTGGAGGAAGCTCAATGCCTCTTTCAAGAAAAAACTGGTTTACCGTCTGGGGGACAGCGCGGGGTTGTTTTCGGAAATCAACAATATGTTTTTTGCCATGGTCTGGGCGCTTGACAACAAAGTGCGGTTTGAGCTTTGTTCGCAGCGTTCCAACCTTGGCGACGAAGGGTGGAACGATTTTTTTGAGCCTTTTACCGGGGAGAAATGCAGCGAGTTTTTGGTGCGGAACAACAGGCGCTTTGTTTCGGATATCAAAGGATATGACAAGAAAAAGGTTATGGCGGGGAAGAAAAAGGAAAAGATTGATTTTCTGACACAGGACATATTTAAGCGCTTTTTTGAAAACCGGGCGTTTGCGGAGAAGGTGTTTGATTTTCCGGAGCTCGGCATTGCGGGCGGTTCGTTTGCGGCGGCGGCGGGACTGGCGCGGGCTTTTTACCGGCTGAATGCGGCAACGGAAACGGCGGTCAGGCATCTGGCAGCAACGCGGCTGAGGATGGTTCTTTTCCACGGCAGCGGCGTTTTTGAGGCGGAAAATGGTGCCGGAACGGGAAGCGGTCTGGCCGGGAGCGGAGAATTGCCGGAAAAGTATATTGCGGTGCAGATGCGGGCGGGAGATATCCGCAAGGAGGCAGCATGGCGGCGGCAGGGGCTGCTCGGCGCGGCGCCGTATGCACGAAAAATCCGGGAAATGTGTAGCGGGGAGGGTTTAGCCGGCGTGCGGGCGGTATTTGCGTTTGCCGATGATTTCCGCCTGGTTGAAGAACTGGCGGCGGCATTGCCCGAATTTTGCGTTTATACCCTGTGCGGCGAGGAGGAACGGGGGTTTGACTATGAGGCATTTATGGCGCAGGATGCCGAAGCCCGGCGCCGGGGAATTCTCAAAATTCTCGCCAATGTCGAACTTTGCCGCGGGAGTTTGCGCTTTATCGGAACACGCGTTTCCAATCCAAGCTGGTTTTTGCGCCTGATTATGCCGGAGGAGCGGGTAACTTTTGTCGACTGCCGGCGGCTGAAATGGCAGCTGCAGTTTGACGAGGCGGCGGACGGCGGGCGTGCCGACGAGTTTCGGCTTTTCGGGGTGCCGCTGCTGAAAGTGATACGCGCGAGGAACAAGGTGCGGGTAAAATTGTTTTCGGTTTTGCCGCTGTATAAGATACGGCAAAAAGGGAACCGCAGAGTGCATTATCTGTTCGGCGCACTGCCGGTATGGGCGGCGGGAGAGCGGGAAACTGCGGCGGGGGCTGTATCGGATGCGGGTGCGGGTACTGTGGCGGCGCGAGGGGGAATACCGGAGGCGGCGGTTGTATCGGATGCGGGGGCGGAAGAACCCGAAATGGGGAACGTGGGAGAAGCAGCCGCCGGAAAAACGGTGTTAGGAAAGTCAGCAGCAATGTTTTGACAGGTTTCCGGGGCGTGGGCGCATAGATATGCCAGCAGTTCGGCACGGTTTTCCTCTATCGGCAGTTTGTCGGTAAAGGTGCGGCGCTTAAGAAACTGGTTATGGTAATCGCGGATAAGGGTCAGCGGATAAGAATTGGGGTCGGGTGATGCCGGAGCGGAAGCCCGGGCTGCCGATGCAGGTTTTGGGGCAGCGGAACCGGGGGACAGTGCGGCAGCGGAACCGGGGGACAGTGCGGCAGCGGAACCGGGGGACAGTGCGGCAGCTGACGCGGGGCGCAACGGAGCGGCGGACGTTGCTTTGCGGGCAGGGGATGCGCTCGGGAAGTCCGGAATGTAGCTGTCCCATTTATAACCGAGGTTTTGCAGAAACGGCGTCAGCTTTATTTCGTATTCCGTGATATACAGCGAGTGGTCGGGCTGCGCTTTGACTCCGTTGAGGAAAGCGGCGAAGCTTTTGGACATGATGACGGGGCGGCGAAATACCAAGAAATAACTTTGCAAATGCGGGTTAAATCTCTGGTTTTGCGTGTTTCCCCAGAAGTCCAATTCTGAACGGGAGCGCATTTGGTTAAACATGGGGCGGAAAGTTTGCAGCGGGGCGTAGGCGGAATCGTTGGCAAAAATCAGTTCGTCGGTGTGTCGGAGCAGGTTTTTGGCTTTCAGCCAGTTATAGCCGCGCTTGTATGACCCCCAGTCGTATTCGCCGTGGCGTTGGTATTCGCCGTGAATGACATACGGGGCGACTTGTTTCTGCGCTTCAGGCGAAAGAGGGGAATCCGTTATGTAAACTATGCCGTCAGTTACGGCTTTTAAGCCGCTGAGATAACGCAAAACATACGGCGCAACGCTGCCGTCGGCGCTGTATCCGGCAAAAACGGCGTAGCGGCGCGGGCGTTCGGCAAGATAAAAAAACGCAGCGGCAGTTAAAGCAATGAGCAACAGCAGGGTCAGCAGGCTGCGGCGTTCGCCGGAGCGTTTCAGGCGCGGGCGCGAGAGGATTGCAGCCAGGCTGTGCAGGCGGATTTTTGAGATATTCGGTGTTGTTTTCATCAGCGGTCCTCCTTCAGATAAGGGGAATTGATTTTTTGCAAATGTTGCAGCAAGCGGGCATAAGCGCCCGGAACATGTTTTTTCAGCCAGGCGAAGACAAGGCGGCGCGGTTCTTGTACGTTCAGGCGGGAGGTAAAGGTGCGCATTTTTAAGAACGGGGCGTGATATTTGCCAAGCAGGGTCAACGGATAGCAGTTTTTGTCGTTCAGCGGCAGCCAGGAGAGTTTTTCGTAGGGAATGTAGGCGGCAGATGTAAAGCCGAGGCCGGCAAAATAGGCGGTGAAGGGAACTTCATAATGCGCGGCGACGGTCAGGCCGTCTTTTTCGGGGCGTACGGCGTTAAGATAGGCGGCGAATTCCGAAGTGTTGTATACTTGCGGCGCAATAATGAGGAAGTAGCTTTGCAGATGGTAAATTCCGTCAGCATTGGCAGTGATGCCGAAAATATCGGCGCCGGCAGTTTGGGACGCTTGCAGGACGGGGCGCAGCGAGGGGGCAACGAGCAGGGAGGAATCGTTGGCGAGGATTAAGAGGGGGGCAGTGGCTTGGGGGGCGGTTGAGCCGGCTTGGACGGAGGAGGGCGGTTGGGGGGCAGACGCGGTATGAGGCACCGGGGCAGAGGAGGAAAGGGAGGCTGCGGCGGCTGTATCGGATGCGGGGGGTGGGACTATGGCGGCGCGGGGGGGGGAAACCAATATCGTCTGCCCCCTCGTGGTGGCGCGAGAGGGAATACCGGAGGCAGCGGCTGGCCGGGAGGGGAGGGCGTTTTGCCGTTTCAGCCACGCAAAACCGCGTTTGTACGAGCCCCAGTCATATTCGCCGTGGCGGCGGGCTATCAGGTGATTGACATACGGACGGAGTTTGGCGATTTCGCTTTCGGGTATCGGATTGTCGGTTACATAGACGATATTGGGTGCGATTTCCTTTAAGGCGCGCAGATAGTCAATGACATAATCGGAAACGGTGCCGTCGGCAGAATAGGCGGCAAATACCGCGCAGTTCTTTCCGGCGGCGAGGGGGGACAGGGTTTGTTCAACGTCTGCGGGGGCTGAGGCTGCGCAACGGGCGGCAGGCGCCTTACGGCTGCCTGCGTACAACGTGAGGACGGCGAGCATGAGCGCAATTGCGGCGATGGCGAGAACGGCGATATAAACCGGACGGCGGCGCATGGTTGTCTCCTTTAAAAAAAATCCCCGCAAGCTCCGGTAGAGCTTACGAGGGATATTATAGCGCGGGAAAAAATTATTCCGCAACCAAAACCTGACGGCGGCTGTGCATAGCTTCTTCAATAAAGGCAATCTGCTCTTCCACCATCGGGTTGCCGGCAAATTTTTCTTTGGCTTTTTGAACGCGCTCTTCAAACGTGCCGTCATTGGATTTGAAAATATACATATAAGCGCGGGTAACGGATTTGATGGTATGTTCGTCGCAGCCGCTGCGTTTGAGGCCGATGACGTTCAGGCCGCGCAGTTTGCCGCGGTCGCCGGTTACCATCGCGAACGGGATGACGTCGCGCCCGATGCCGGTCATGCCGCCTATCATCGCCTTGCGCCCAATACGGCAGAACTGGTGAACCGCCGAGTTGCCGCCGAGGATGACGCCGTCGCCCAGACGGACGTGGCCGCCGATGACCGCATTGTTGGTCATGATGACATTGTCGCCGACGACGCAGTCGTGCGCAATGTGCGAGTTAACCATAAACATGCCGTTGCTGCCGACGCGGGTGGTCAGTTTTTCCGGTTCTTCACCCGCAACCGGGGTCTGGCCTTTGGGGGTGCCGGCGTGCATGGTTACGTTTTCGCGGATGACGTTGTGCGAACCGATTATCAGCCGCGCGCCGGGCTGGAATTCGTTGCCGTGATCCTGCGGGCCGCCGCCGAGGCAGGCGCCGGGGAAAATGACATTGCCTTCGCCGAGGGTGGTGTCGCCCAAAACGGTTACGCGAGCGATGAGCTTGTTTCCGGCAGCGATTTTGGCTTGGCCTGAAATATAGCAGAAGGGGCCGATTTCGGCAGACGGGTCGATTTGGGCGCCGGTTTCAACCACAGCGGAAGGGTGTATCATCTTTTTTCTCCATAAAAAATTGCAACTGTCAGGAAGGGTAACAGAAAGCAGGGCAGATGTAAAGCGGAAATTTCGGCGGTGGGCAGGGCGGGCGGTCACAAAATATTACGGATTGTTGCCGGGAGAGATGGGCGGCGGGCAGCGGAACGGGAAACCGGGAATGAGGTGCGGTCTGGATACGGAACTGGGAACAGGGAATGAGGTGCAGTCTGGATACGGAGCGGGGAACAGGGAATGAGGTGCGGCGGAATACGGGACGAAAAACCGGGACGGGAGGAGAGAATGGCAGAGCATGGTTTGCCCGATGCAGAACAGGGGCGGGAGACTGAAACGGGAGGAGAGAGGCACTATCAGCAGGGAGAAATTTCGTTAAACCGTTCATGTTTCCAATCTATCTGGCGTTTGACTATTTTTGCCGGGTTTCCGGCGATAATGACGTTTTCTTCGTTGAAACGGGATGTTACATTGCTACACCAGCCGACGATTGAATGCGACGGAATCTGCGTGTTTTTGGCAATATAAACATTGCGTCCTATCCAAACATGGTCGCCGACGGTTACGGAGCGGCCGCGGTTTAGCGGAGTTCCGGAGAGATCGGTTACAGTGTGCGTATCTGTGCACCAGAGGACGATATCCCAAGACAATAAACAGTCTTTTCCGATGGTTACAGACGAGTTATGTTCGTAAAGGACGATTTCTGCTCCGTTTATCTGGGTGTTTTCTCCGACAGATACGGTGCAATTGCAGCTTGGGGACAAAGAATCGCCGATGTTTATTTTGAGGTTAATGTAATTTTCCGTATTCAGGCTGATTTTGTTGTTATCCCCATAAATCTTGATTTTGATGACATTATTGAGATTGCTGTTTTCCGGAAGGGTTACGATGTTGTTTTTGCCTTTGATTTCCAGACAGAATATGCCGTTATGGGGAATACTTACGGTGTTGCAGGTCAGGTCGGCTTTGATTTTTGACTGGCGGCGCTTTTTTATTTTTTTGCGAAATTCTTTCCATATGTCAGGCAGTTTCATTGCATATCCTTTGGTGCTGAATTTAAACGTTCGTTTTAATTTATATACTTTCGTTTTGCCTAAATGACTATTCCGGCGGTGAAAATATCCCCTGTTTTTTGGTGAAAAAAAACGAACCATTTTTTTCAGCAGTATGTACGAAAAAGCGGAAGATGGGGTACCGGATATGCAGTTTGAATGCGACGATGAGCGGTATGAATGGGCGGCGGGATACGGAGCGGGAAACCGGGAATGAGGTGCAGTCTGGATACGGGACGAGGAACCGGGACGGGAGGAGAGAATGGCAGAACATGGTCTGCCCGATGCAGAACAGGGGCGGGGGACTGAAACGGGAAAACAAAAAGCCCGCACAGCAGCAGAACCGGCAGGGAACAGTGCCGGGCGGCCGGCGGGGCTGTTGTCGGGCTTTGATGTAGCGTGCCTAGAGTGCCAGTTTTATGCGGCGCAGGGTTTCTTCCCTGCCCAGAACCGCGGCAATTTCGCTGGCGCCGCCGGGGGTTGTTTCCAGCCCGGTCAGGGCGATGCGTACCGGATACAGAACCTGTCCGTTTTTCAGCCCGTTGGCGGCGGCGACCGCTTTCAGGCATTCAAACAGGCTCTCGTTATTCCAGCCGTCCGCACTCAGGCTTTCCAGTGCCGGGAGCGCGAGCTGCAGCGATTTTTTGGCGATTTCAGGGTCGGTCTTCATTTTCTTGTTGTTAAACAGTTCTTCACTGTAAGCGGGCAGGGTTTCAATGAACCCGGCGGTTTCGGCGATGTCATTCAGGGTTTCGACACGCGGCTGAAGGACTTTGGACAGCTCTTCGCGGTTGATGCTGCGGGTGATGAATTTGTCATATTCTTTGCAGGCGAGGGCGTGGAATTCCGCAAACGGCAGTGCGCGGATATAGCAACCGTTCATCCAGCGCAGTTTGGCGATGTCAAAAATCGCCGGGGATTTGTTCAGCCGTTCGGCGTCAAATACCTGTTCCAGCTCGGCGAGCGAAAAGATTTCCTGTTCGGTGCCGGGGTTCCAGCCCAAGAGCGCAATATAATTCAGAATCGCAGCGGGCAGGTAGCCTTTGGCGACCAAATCCTGAAACGACGCATCGCCGTTGCGCTTGGAGAGCTTGTGCTGCGCGTCTTTCATCACCTGCGCGACGTGAACGTAAATCGGCGGCGTCCAGCCAAAAGCTTCGTAAATCAGGTTATATTTCGGGGTGGATGAAATATATTCGTTGCCGCGGACGACGTGGGTAATCGCCATCAGATGGTCATCAATGACGTTGGCGAAGTTATAAGTCGGGAAGCCGTCGGATTTCAGCAATACGCCCTCGTCCAGTTCGTCATAGTCAATTTCAATATCGCCGTAAACGACGTCGTGGAACGTCGCCTTGCCTTTGCGGTTAATGTTCTGGCGGACGACATAGGGTTCGCCGGCGGCGACGCGGGCTTTGGCCTCTTCCAGCGGAATGTGCTTGCAGGGGTCTTTGAACTTGGCGCCGAGGACGGTTTCTTCTTCGTCGTCATCGTGTTCGGTTTTGGCGCAGAAGCAATAGTGCGCGCCGCCGAGTTCCACCAGCTTGTGCGCATATTCCTGATACAGCGGCAGGCGTTCGGACTGGATGTACGGGCCGTATGCGCCGCCGATGTCCGGGCCTTCGTCCCAGTTCATCCCGACGGTCTTGAGCGTGTTGTATATGATTTCGGTTGCGCCCTCGACATAGCGTTTCTGGTCGGTGTCTTCAATGCGCAAAATAAAATTGCCGCCTGAAGATTTGGCGATAAGGTATTCATATAACGCGGTTCTCAGGTTGCCGATGTGCATATAGCCGGTCGGGCTCGGGGCAAAGCGGGTTCTTGCTTTCATTGTGGTAAAACTCCTTTAAGTGTATTTGGAAAGGCGCGTCCTGCCAGCGGGCGCGGCGCATTTATGACAGGTGTAGCGCAGGGGCGGAAGAAAATCAAGTGCTTTTTTTACGATGGGGGAAAGAAGAGGGGATGGAGAAGAAAAATCACTATACTTAAATTTTTTGCTTGTTTTTAACAAAAACCTCTTTTATAGTATAAACAGGTTGATTCGCGCATATGCGGCTTTAACCGAGCGCCAGAGATGGCGCGGGGTCGTCAAAAACCTTTTAGTCTTGCGCGGTGTATAGATATTTCACCGTGATTTGTTGTATCCAAGATATGACGAAAAAGTATCTCCGACTGTGGAAATATGGTCGGGGTGCTTTGGGCTATATAAGAGGAATCTTTGATTCTGAAGGCCAAAGGGTCAACCCGCAAGATTGATTTTTGAACGCCCTGACTGCTTCAATTTATAATAGTTTTCCCAGTCATTAAAATTTTAGTTGCATTTTTATCCGGCTTATGTATTATATGCATAGGTTGTTTTGGTATATCTGAAACAGCTTAGTACCAGAGATGGTGCGGAGGTCTTCAAAAGCCTTTTCTTGCGCGGGGTTGGATATGACCCCGAGACACTTTGACCGTTACAATCAAGGGGCAGAGTGATTATATCCCCGACTAGGGTCGGGGAGCTGCCAACGTATGTCCAGGGCTTCGGCCTAAAGGTTGGCAGGGCGAATCGCAAGATAAGCTTTTGAACTCTCCGACCACCTCAATTAAGAGGCGGTCTTTTTTTATGAGAGTTGTATGCGAGAGCCAAAGCGCAACGCCGGGGCGGAGAGGTGCCGTCCGGCGACAAATCGTGCTATGCCGGAATCCGGCAGTGCGAAAAAAAGACGAACCAAAGAAAAAACATCTCCGGCTATGGCAAAGGTATTTGACCACCGAGAGCGTTTGCGCGCCCGGTTTGTCGCCGATATGGGCAAAACGATGTCGGACTGGGAAATGACGAAATTGCTTTGCAGCTATGCCCTGCCGCCGGGAAAATATCAGGAAAAATACAAAGAGGCGGCGGAGATTCTGCTGCGGCGGTATAAAAATCTGGTGACGATTCTTGCAGCACCGCCGGCCAGCCTGGTGAAAAATGACGGTATCGGCGAGAGTATAGTCATTTTAATATGTATTGTTCATGCGTGCTGTTTGAAAATGGAGTGGGAGAATTTGGAGTAGAACGAGAGCAGGCAATAGACAAAATATTTGACATTCCCGGCGGGCGGTGTTATGGTGGCGGCAATTAGCAATTATTATTCACATTATTAAATCTTAGAGTTATGAACAAGTTTAGCTGTTATCTGCTTTCGTGGAAAGCTGCTGTATTGCGGAAATTTACGCCGCGGGTTGTTATTGAACGGTATTGTCTGAAATCTGTCCCTAATGCGGCTCTGTATCTTCCGGGGAAGGAAGCCGAACTTCGGGTTATCGACAGTGTCGAACCGGGGTATAAACAATGGCAGTTTTTGAAAGACCGAGTCTGGAGCGCCGATACACGTCAGGAGCTTTACAAACGCGGGCTGTGGGGTGCGCTTGGCGTGCAAAACCGCTGGGAGTTCGAATATCTGCTGAAACATACGCAGCCGGTCGCCTATCTTAACGGGCCGGGCAGCGATTTTCGGCGGACGGCATCGTTTGAGCCGATTATTGAAGCGCTGCGGAAAAATGCGCTCTGGGTTATGCTGATGGCCCGCGAATATCCGCAGATTGCCGAGAATTTGGGGGCGGCGGTGCTGGAACACGAACTGCCGAAGAATGTTTATGAAACGATGACCGACGTCCTGACGCGGAAAATTCCCGGACAGGCGGCTGCTTTTGTGGCGCGTTTGGAGCCGCAATCGCCGTATTTTGAATATGGCTTTGTGGAAATCTGGCGAGCCGGAGGCAATCTGGCGCCGCTGATGAAAGCGCTCTTTTCCGGCAGGGACGATTTGTACCAGATTGTGAAAACGCGGTCGGCGGCAAAGCCCGAGCTTAATGTGCTGAGTGCCGTGTTTCAGTATCTGCTGAAACAGCTGCAGAATGCGGGACATACCGGGCGCTGGGAACGGGAATTCCAAGACTGGCTTGGCATTCTGGAAACGTATGCCCAAAGTCCGGAGTGTCATCTGACGTGGCTGCTGCGGCTGCGGAGCGGTTTGAGCCGGGGGCGGTATCCGGAACTGTATGACGGCGTAACGCGGCTGACGGAAACCTACGCGCCGAATCTGCTTAATCCGGCAAACCGGATGATTGCAATGTGGGAAGGGCAGGACTGGCCCTAATGCAGCAATGAGCGGAAGCGGGCAGGAACGGTGCCTGTTTCGGGATTGCGACAGCGGGTAGAAGATTCCTGTTCCGGTGTTGCGGAGGCAAATGAGCCGGTGGCTTTGAAACCGTACGGTAACGGGCGGCGCGGCGAAACAGCAAATTAAAAGGGAGGCTTTGTGCGCCTCCCTTTTTGCTGTCCGGAACATCAGCCGACAGTCGGAATTTTATACTCAGAGCAGGGCAAGCGCCAGATACAGCAGCCCGACGGTACCCATAAACAAAAAGTACCAGCAGCTCAGGTTGAGGGCGCGCTCTTCGTGTTCGTCGTCGTTATAACGGGCGGGGCCGTAATTGTTCTTTTCGGCATCGCCGCGGTAAAACATCGTCATAATCAGGAACTTCAGCCCGTAAAAACCGACGCCGTACAGGATTGTAACAAAGCAGATGCTCAGCAGCATAATCGTATAGGCAAAGTCGGTATTGGCGAGCGAGGCGACGGTCAGGTTTATCATGCTCAGGACGACGACGCCCATAAACACCGGTTCGAGATAATTGCGCCAGGCGAGGCGGTTCAGGTCGTGCATACGGCGGATGAGCAGCGAGCCGACAGGGAACAGCGGCAGCAGGATGACGAGGTAGAACAGGGTTTCCGCCGCGAGGATGTAATTTTCAATTTTGGGGAGAGAGTAGCCCATGTCATTGGCGGCGCGCAGAAAACGCGGCGACAGGATATAGCTGCATTTGAGCTGAATGATGACCGTCAGCACGCTGTTGACGAGCAGGAACGTCCAGAGCTCGAAACGCGACGAGCGGCCGCGCAGGGTGAAGGTCTTTTTCCAGCCGTCGAGCCAGATGCGCAGGAGGTTGTCGGGCGACAAAATCGGCTTGCGGGCGCGTTCGGGAGCTTTTGAGGTGCCGGAAGAAACGGCGGACTGAGCCGGAGAAGAGGCGGTCAGCGGCGCTTGCGGTTTAGCCGGCGTTGCGGCTGTTTGAGAGGCAGCAGAGGCTTGAGCCGCGGCTTTTGGGGCAGCGTCGCGCGCTTTTTTGACGGCGGGGCGGGCTGCGGTCTGAGATACGGCGGCCTTTTTGCCGGTGTGCCGGGCCGGGGCGTCTGACCGGACGCCGGAGAGTGCAGTTTTTGAAGTACGTTGGTTTTTTGCGGCGGATTTGGGAGCCATAATGTTTTCTCCTGCAATTGATTTGCATTCAGAATAGCGGGGCCGGGTTAATATTTGGTAAAGGCCGGGAAGGGAAAGGCGTCTTAAAGTTTTAACATATAGCTTAAAAAAGTGCTTGCAAAAAGAACAAAAGTGGTATATCAAGATTTTTCGGAGCGGGGAGCGCGGGATTGTCCGGCATGGGCGAACCGAGGAAAGAAAAGGCCGGAACCGGCAGCGGCGAACCGGCGCAGGCGCACAGGGCTGACTGAAACGGAGGATACCGGGGTGGGTGGCCGGCAGCGGCAAACCGGCGCGGGTGTGCAGGGGCTGCCGAAACAAGGTGCGCAGGCATCAGGCAGCGGCAGGCATCAGGCATTAGAGAGGGAACGATGGCAGAGAGCAAATATATCGAAATCAAAGGGGCGCGGGAGCATAATCTCAAAAACGTCAACATTTCCATTCCGAAAAACCAGCTGACGGTGATTACCGGGCTGTCGGGGTCGGGCAAGTCGTCGCTGGCGTTTGACACGATTTATGCCGAGGGGCAGCGGCGTTACGTCGAGAGCCTTTCCGCTTATGCGCGGCAGTTCCTTGACCTGATGAAAAAGCCGGACGTTGATTCCATAGAAGGGCTGGCGCCGGCGATTTCGATTGAGCAGAAAACGACCTCGCACAATCCGCGCTCGACGGTGGGGACGATTACCGAGATTTACGACTATATGCGCCTGTTGTGGGCGCGCGCGGGGACGCCGTATTCGCCGGCGACGGGGCTGCCGATTGAAGCGCAGACGGTGAGCCAGATGGTGGATAAAATCCTGTCGCTGCCGGTCGGTACCAAGATTATGCTGGTGGCGCCGATGGTGCGGCAGCGCAAGGGGGAATTTAAGAAAGAACTGGACGGGCTGCTGAAGCAGGGGTTTCAGCGCGTCAAGATTGACGGCGAGGTCTATGACCTTGAAGATGCGCCGGCGCTGGAAAAAAACATTAAGCACGACATTGAGGTCGTGGTCGACCGTCTGGTGGTCAAGGGCGAGGAGATGGCGGAGCGCGTGGCGCAGTCGGTAGAAACGGCGCTGAAAATCGGCGACGGCATTTTGTATGTGGACGGTGCGGGCGGAACCGGACTGGCGGGAGCAGCGGGAGGAAACGGCGCAGGCCTGACAGGGGCAGCGGCCGGAGATGGTTCGGATGCGGCGGGAACGAACGGTACGGGAGGAAACGGCGCGGCGGGCGGAGCCGGTGTCGGAGGCGCGGCGGGGAACCGGCTGACGTTTTCGGCGAAATATGCTTGTCCGGTGTCGGGTTTTACGATTGAGGAAATCGAGCCGCGGCTGTTTTCGTTCAACAATCCGCAGGGGGCGTGCCCGCATTGCGACGGGCTGGGGGCGCGGCTGTATATGGACGAAAAGCTGGTGGTGCCGAACGAGGGGCGGTCGATTGCGCAGGGGGCGATTGCGCCGTGGTACGGGTTTAAGTCTGCGTTTTACAAGCAGACGCTGATTTCTCTGTGCGACTTTCTGCACATCTCGCAGGACACGCCGTGGAAAGACCTGCCGGAAGAGGCGAAGAAAGTCATCCTTTACGGTTCGGGCAACGTGTGCGTGCCGCTGTATTATTCGACGTTTGTGTCGGACAAGCCGTTTGAGGGTGTGATTCCGAATATGGAACGGCGGTTTCTGGAAACAGACTCGGCGGCGTCGCGCGAGGAGCTGTCGCATTACCAGTCGGCGGCGCCGTGCACTTTCTGCAACGGCAAGCGGCTGAAGCCCGAGGCGCTGGCGGTCAAGGTTTGCGGCAAGGACATTATGGAAGTTTCCGACCTTTCCATCAAAGAGGCGCTGAAGTGGTTTGCCGGGGTGGAAGAACAACTGAGCCCGCAGAAACAGCAGATTGCGCACAAGATATTAAAGGAGATTATCGACCGGCTGCAGTTTTTGAACAATGTGGGGCTGGACTACCTGACGCTGTCGCGGCAATCGGGCGGGCTTTCCGGCGGCGAATCGCAGCGTATCAGGCTGGCGTCGCAAATCGGGTCGGGGCTGACGGGCGTGCTGTATGTGCTGGACGAACCGTCAATCGGGCTGCACCAGCGCGACAATGACCGGCTGCTGGAGACGCTGAACCGGCTGCGCGACATCGGCAACACGGTGATTGTGGTCGAGCACGACGAAGACGCCATCCGTGCGGCAGACTTTCTGGTCGATATGGGGCCGGGCGCGGGCGAGCTCGGCGGCAGCGTCGTCGCGGCGGGAACGGTGGCGGACGTGCTGGCGAGCAAGGACAGCCTGACGGCGCAGTATCTGAACGGGCAGAAGGAAATCGCGGTGCCGCGCAAACGGCGCAAGGGCAACGGCAAGTTTCTGGAGCTGACCGGGGCGAAGACCCACAATCTCAAGAATGTGAAGATGAAAATCCCGCTCGGCACGCTGACACTGGTTACCGGGGTTTCTGGCGGTGGCAAGTCGTCGCTGGTGCTGGAGACGCTGTACAAGGCGCTGAACAAGGAGCTGAACGGGTCGCGCGAGCCGACGGGCGCATACGACAAACTTATCGGGCTGGAGAATGTCGACAAGGTGATTGACATCGACCAGTCGCCTATCGGGCGGACGCCGCGTTCCAACCCGGCGACGTACACCGGGCTGTTTACCTATATCCGCGACTGGTATGCGGAGCTGCCGCTGTCCAAGGCGCGCGGGTATCAGGCGGGGCGGTTTTCGTTTAACGTTGCGGGCGGGCGCTGCGAAGCGTGCAAAGGCGACGGGGTAACGAAGATTGAGATGAACTTTCTGCCTGACGTGTATGTCGAATGCGAACAGTGCCACGGCAAGCGCTTTAACCGCGAAACGCTGGAAGTTACCTACAAGGGCAAGTCGATTGCCGACGTGCTGGATATGACGGTGGACGAGGCGCATGAATTTTTTGACAGCATTCCGGCAATCAAATCGCGGTTGGAGCTGCTGCAGAAAGTCGGGCTGGGGTATATCCGGCTCGGGCAGGCGGCGACGACGCTTTCCGGCGGCGAGGCGCAACGCATCAAGCTTTCCAAAGAACTGTCCAAACGGGCGACGGGCAAGACAGTCTATATTCTCGACGAGCCGACGACCGGGCTGCATTTTGAGGACATCAACAAGCTGTTGAAAGTGTTGCAGGCTTTGGTTGACCAGGGAAATACGGTAATTGTCATCGAGCATAATCTGGATGTCATTAAGGTCGCGGACTATATTATCGACATGGGGCCGGAGGGCGGCGACGGCGGCGGACGGATTGTTGCCGAGGGTACGCCCGAGGAGATTGTCAAAAAGGCGAAGGGATATACCTATAAGTACCTGAAAGGGAAAATCTGAACGGCTGTCGGGGAGAAATGCCGGGCATGAGGCGGTCGATGCGGAATGCGAAAACGGGCGCCGGAGCTGGAACGAGGCGTGCAGGGCGGCTGGTGCAGGGAGAGAAAGGCTGCCAGGACGGATACGGGGTCGATGAGGGCTGATGCGAAGGACGGAAGAGCGGACGGCGTACCACTTATTGCTGTCCCCCGGCGGAGCAAAGAGGAGGGGAGCAGGCGGAGCAAAGGGGAAGGGAACAGGTGGAGCAAAGAGGAGGGGAACAGGCGGAGCAAAGAGGAGGGGAGCCAGGAGGGCAGGCGCGGCGGGAATAAATGGAAAAGCGGGAAGCCGGGTGTTGAGAACGGGACAGAAAGGGGAAGTCAGCCGTTCAGGTACCAGTATTTCTTTTTGCGTTCGGTCTGGAAGGCATAAGCGGCGGCGCGGAGCATCCGCATATACCCTTCGCGGTCGCGGACGGCGAAATCCTTGGGATACGGCTCGTCCAAAAGGCTGTGCACGTCGGTGCGGACGGCGACTTCGCGGGGGAAGAAATGGCGGCAGAACGCATAACGGGCGGCAGTTAGGTCGTCTGTGTCGTAGCCGATGGTTTGCAGCAGCTTCTCTTCCGGGGCTTCGGGAGAGAGGCTTTTCAGGCTCGGCCAAAGGACAAGCTGGCGGGCATAAAGCTTTTGCCAGGGAAAGCCTGCGCCGGGGTCGGCTTTGCGTTTCGGTGCGATGTCGGAATGGCCGAGAATGTTCTCGCGGCGGATACGGTAAGCAAAAACCAACTGCCTTAAAAGCCGGCAGAGCGCGGAAATCTGGGCGGAAGAGTAGTCCTGCGGCGTTTGCCCGAGGTTAAAAGATTCCAGTTCGATGCCGATGGAACAGCCGTTGAGGGATTTGCCTTCGCTGCCGAGCCAGCTGCTTTCGCCGGCATGATAGGCGACTTTGTCAGGGGGGCAGTTTTCGGTAATCTGACCGCGTTCGGAAACGATGTAATGGGTGCTCAGGCCGTATTTGTCCAGTATGTCCAGCTGCTTGTCGGGCGAGTAGGACGAGCAGTGGAGGATAATATAGCGGATATCTTCGGTACGGTCGCGGCAGTTTGCGGTGTGGGTGATGATGATTTTCTGAGCCATGGGGTTCTCCGGTCTGATTTTTATGCTTAATATAGCAGGCGAGGTTTAAAAAAAACTTTACAAACGGCGGTTTTTTGCTTATGAAAGGGGGAGATGTTTTTTTGTTAAGGAGTACAACAGATGAGAGCGGAATTTTATAACCTGATTAACGAAATCAAGGCGAGCGCCGAACTTTTGCGGAGGTCTCTTTGACTACGACAACGCGAAACAACGGCAGGAAGAACTGGCGGTTCTGACGGCGGACCCGGCGCTGTGGGACAATCAGGAAAAGGCACTGAAACTGACGGGAGAGAAAAATACGCTGGACGAGAATATTGCCTTTTATGAGGATTTGCTGGCGGATTTGCAGAATTCCGAGGAGATGGTCGAGATGGCGGAGGCCGAGGAAGACGAGGCGATGCTGGCGGAACTGTTTGCGCATCTGGAAGAACTGAAACAGGAGGCTAAGCGCCACGAACTGGAAGCCCTGCTTTCCGGCGAGCTGGACAAGAACGACGCTTACCTGGAAGTGCATGCCGGCTCGGGCGGAACCGAGGCGCAGGATTGGGCGGAAATGCTGCTCAGAATGTATTCGCGCTGGGCGGAAAAACACAAATACAAACTTTCGTATGTTGAAGAAACCGAGGGCGAAGTCGCGGGGCTGAAGTCGGCGACGGTCAAAATATCGGGACACAACGCTTACGGGTGGCTCAAAGGCGAGAGCGGCGTGCACCGGCTGGTGCGGATTTCGCCGTTTGACAGCAACGCGCGGCGGCATACGAGCTTTGCGTCAGTCAACGTATATCCGGTGGTTGACGACAGCATTCATATCGACATCAACCCGGCGGATTTGAAAATGGACACCTATCGTTCGTCCGGCGCGGGCGGGCAACACATCAACAAGACCGAATCGGCGGTGCGGATTACGCATATTCCGAGCGGGGTGGTGGTTTCGTGCCAGACCGAGCGTTCGCAGTTTGCCAACCGCGACCAGGCAATGAATATGCTGAAGGCAAAGCTGTATGAAATCGAACTGCACAAGAAAGAGGCAGCGGCGGAGCAGAAATGGGAAGAGCAGGGCGACAACGGCTGGGGGTATCAGATACGGTCGTACGTTTTGCAGCCGTACAAGATGATTAAAGACCTGCGCACCGGCGCGGAGACTTCGGACGACCGCGGCGTACTTGACGGGGATATCGATATGTTTCTGTCGGCGTATTTGTCGTCGAAGGCGTAGTGCGGCGGGCGCGGTTTGCGGACGGTGCGACGTATGCGCAGGCGGAATCTGAGGTTGATTCAGGCATGGTGCGGCGTGCGTGCAGGCAGGGGCTTGGCCGGCGGAAGTGCTTATAGTCGGGCGAGGGGGCGGTGCTGCGGCGGAATTGACAGCGGCGGGGCGGCGTTGGGAAGTTATGCACATCGTCGTAGAAAAATGTTGCAAAAAAAAATCCGGTGTTTATAAAAGCAGTGTTTGAGGTTCATAACTCACACGGATTGCAGGTGTAATTCAATGGTAGAATGAGAGCTTCCCAAGCTTTTAATGCGGGTTCGATTCCCGTCACCTGCTCCAAATTCTCCCACTTTCTCCGTTTATCCTCTTAGGCGCACGTTTTTGCGATAAGCGTTTTGTGTGCCCAAGGGGATTTTTTTTGTGTCTGTTAAAAAAATGTGAAAATCAGAAAAAAATCGTGTGAAAGGAAATTTTAAGCAGAGCGCATAAAAAGAAGCCTCTCTTGTTCGTATATTTTACTCATTTTATATTTCTCCTCAATATGAAATAGTTACCAAATTCCAAACAAAATAAATAAAATTAAATATAATATTAACATGATGCAACTTTGGGTATTCATTGTCATATATTTATATTGCATATCATTTTCTTTTATAAACGGAACAAAAAAACCAACAACTGATGAGTAAATAAGAAAAATGAAACTAGCATTTCTCCATGAGCCAAAAGTATTTGTTAATGTCTTATCATAATCCTTTAGTTCCAATAATGTTAAATAAAATGTGAATAAAAAAGTAAGAAGAGAAAAGCAAAAACACATATAAATTACTTTTAATGTTTGATTTTTTCCATAAATTTTTCGTAAATAAAGGAAATATATTATAAATCCCCCCAAGATTGCAAACGCTTTACTGTAATTATAAATATCTTCATAGTCATGATGTTCTATTACCCCTCTAATAAATCCAACTATTCCCAAAAACGTTACCAAAAAACACAATAGCGTCATTATTACTAATGCAAAAAAATGTCTTTCTGTCTTTTGCTCTTCAGTCATTCTTCTTCCTCTTGTATTGTAGCTATTATATATTTACTAGGAGACTTTCTAAATATTGTTTTTCTACTTCCGAAAAATCACTATCTAAACTGTTTATATCTCCTTGAGAAAGATTTTCATGAGCAAGTTTGCTTTGTAAAGCATTAATATATTCACTACTGGGATTGAAAGAAGTAGTCTCACTCATGTTGTATCTCCTAAAATTATGTAAAATTTAATGTTTCATTATTGTCATCTAGTTATAAAATGTAACAGCTTGATTATCCTCCATCATTTGATAACTTAATATATTTTTCATATTCATTTTTGAACTGGGCTTTATTCGTCATAAATATATTGCCATATCCGCAATAACTTAGTGATGGCTTACGCAGCCACTTATTTTCATAACCTTTAATTAAAAGTTTTGAATATAATTTTGCTATTGTTGTTTTTGTTCCTTCATTGTCGAGCATGGCTATTGATAAGAATAATGGATTCGAATATTTTTTAGGCTTTAAATAATCTGGTATATCTAGGTTACTTTTACGTACTTTACACAGGATAACATTCTCTTTTCTTAATAACTCTTTTGCTATCTCTTCTTTTACCCAACCACACGTTTCATACACAAGAATAGAATGTTCCCAATGTACATCAGGCAAGTCATGAAAAGAAGGTATCTGATTAATTTCTTGAATGTTAGGAACAAGTTTTCCATCTTCCTCATGAAAAAAACGCTTTGGCAGATAAATTGGATTATATTCAGCTTCAGGGGTTGTGAAAGGACAACTTAACTGAAACCCTAAAGTGACAATTTTATCAAACGCTATAAGAGAAAAAGGAACTGCCAGAAATATAATTAAGTTACGAGTAGGATTTGCTGTTTTTTTATTCCAAAGAATGAAAGCAATAAGAGCTGGCAGGAAAAAAATTGGATCTAATAAACCCGCGGTGTATTTATGCATTCTAATCGCAATAAAATATAAATATATTAAAAGAGCAAGTAGTGGTATAAAAACTAAATTTCTTTTTTTGCTTTTATAATACATTGGCAATGCAAGCATAGAAACTATAAAAATAGGCCAAGATACTAGCCAGGCTATTGTTATCCAGAAACCTGCAGCTAACTCCCCATGATGATATACAAAGATTTCCGGTAAAGAAATGATCAACAATACCAGATAAGTAATCTTGAAAATATTCAACACTTTTTGTTCTGGTGGAAATAGTTTTTCCGTGATTTGTTTAATTTTATTCATTAGTACCTCCAAAAGAGAGATTTAAATTAGCACTTAGGGACGCATAGCTTAAAAGCAGATAGATAGTTTTATGCTTTCATCTTCTGCCGTTGAGCTTAAAAAGCAAGGGAAAAATAATCTTTTCCTTTATGAATTGTGCTTTGAAATTTGGACAATTCAAGAAGGAAAGGAAAATTCTCTTTCAGAATGTTGGGGAGGTTATTCTTCCAAAAAGCGGGCGATGACTTCATCCATAATAGATGACTGCGGCGTTTTTGGGGCTCGCTTTTTCCGGGAGGCGCCGGCCGGCTGTTGCGGCTGCGAGGCAGGAGCGGGTTGGGTCTGGCACGAGGCTGAAGATGGGTACGGAGCGGGCAGGGTGTGCGGAGCCGAGGCAGGTTCGGCGGCGATTGGCACCGTGCCATACCGGGAAAGGGCTGGCAGGCAGTCTGGACTATGCCGGTAGTTTGAAGACAAAGCCGTGCTGAATTCCGGCTGCGGCGGGAGCTCCCGGGCGGGATTGGCCGACCGGGACGGAAGCGTTTGAGCGGCGTCGAAATGGCTGCAAGCGGTGTCAGGGAGGCTGTGTGCGGTGTCGAAATGGTTGTGTGCGGCGTCGAAATGGCTGTGTGCGGTGCCGGGAAGGCTGTGGGCAGCATAGCGGGCGGCGGACGGGCGGTTATCTACCAGCGTATTAAGGTCGGCGTTATATGCCTGATTGAGGATTTCCAAATCCGACAGGCCGGTGTTCAGCATACGGGCAGCGGTTTGTTCGGCGACGCTGCGTACCAGCGTTTTGCGGAATTCGAGGTCAAGCTCCTGGTTCTTATGTTTTTCTTCACGATTGCGCTGCTCCTGCATTTTGCGTTCAAAACGCGAAAATTCGCTTTCGGGGGCGCCGCCGCGCTGATAGTCCGGCAGGGTCAGCAGGTTATTCTTATAATCCATCAGGGTACGGATGCCGTTATTGTCATACGCGCGATAAATGAGCCAGTCGGTAACAAGTTCTTCGGTAACGGCAAGCGGAACGATATGCGGCGGGATACGGTTGAATTTGACGACGGTGCGGCCTTCGGCGTCCTTGTCGGTGATGATGTTGGTTTCAAAAAACTTCCGGTCCCAGCTATAGGGGCAGGACGGGTCTATCAGGCGATAGGAAATCATCATGCCGGTCAGCGCGGTTTTCATCTCGCGCAGCGCTTCAAAACCAAGCTGAAACGGATTGCGGCGCACTTCGGGGCAGTGAATGGCGCGCTGACAGCAGAACAGGTGAAGCCGGTAGAGCTGGCGTTCGGTTTCCGGCGGAACGTCCGGATAAATCTTAAGCGGCATGCTGACGGCTTTTTCGACAAAGTCGCGCAGAAACATCCGTTTGCGCTGGCGGATGGCGGGGAGCATGGTCTTGTCGGCACGTTCAAGCGATTCTGCCATGCCGACGTCGGCGCGCATCTGTTCCCACAGCGCAGGCGGCAGGGCTTTGTCCACTTCTTCAAGCTTTTCCAACAGGAGAATTTCCGGTGATGTCCGTTCCGCGTAAGACATTTGTTTCAGCCCCTCTGATTATACCTTAATAAGAAATTTCAATTAAATAAGAGATTTTCAATGGTGCAGAGTGTAGCATATTTTGGGGGCCGAGTCAAGGGAAAGAACGGATTTTTTTTAGAATGCGGCGGGCGTGAAACGGCGATTGCGGGAGAGAGAAACGGCGCGGCAGGGACGGAGAAAGGCACAGCGCTGGGCTGCAGGGTGTCCGGCGCGGCAGATTTTTGCAGATAACCTTTAAAATGACTTGAAAAAAAGGCGTCCGGCGTTTATTTTAGGTGAAGATTTAAGTTAATTTAAGGGATACTGCGAATGAATACGGAAAAACTGATTGCGGCGGCGGTTGTGGCGCTGGGATGCCTGGGAACCGGCGCGGACGGCAGTGCGCTGGCAGCGCAGACGAAAGCCGATTCCGAGGACGTCAAGAAGATAGAAAACTATCTTAATTCGATTAAGACGATGCGTGCCGATTTTGTACAGATTGCCAGCAACGGCGAGAAGGTGGAAGGGCGGCTTTATATTGAAAAGCCCAATAAAATCCGCATGGAATACAATGCGCCGTCCAATGTGCTGATTGTCGGCAACGGCGATTATATCGTCTATTACGACAAGGAACTGGATCAGATTACGAACATTGATTATGAGGATATTCCGGCGGCGGCTATTCTGGCGAATACGGTCAAAATTGACGGGAAAGAGCTTAAGGTTACCAATTTTTATGAAGATCCGGGCGTTATGCGCGTCGGACTGCAGTACGCAAATGCCGGAGATTTGGGGCCGTTTACGCTGGTGTTTGCCAACAATCCGTTTGAGCTTCGGCAGTGGAAAGTCGTAACGCCGCAGGCAATGGAGGTTTCTTTGTCGCTGTACGATACGGTTGTGGACGGAAAGCTGGACGAAGGGCTGTTCAAGTTCCGCAAGAGCGGGGAGAGCGGCGGGCGCGACAGGTTTAAGCGCAAGTAGAACCGGCGGGGCTGCCCGGATATCCCGGAGCAGCTCGGACACTTCGGAGCCGGACAGCCGGGAGAAGGAGCTCTGAGAACAGAATGGCTGGGAGCAGGAAGGCTGAGAGCCGAATATCCGGGAACCGGAAACGGCAGGAAAAAGGAAAAGGCGCACAGCGGGAAAGCGGTGCGTTTTTTTGTGGGCGGAAAAGGGAAAGCTTTACCGGCAGCTTTACAGCCCGTAGGTGCTTTTCAGGCTGGAAAGACCTTCGGGAGAGAGAATGAGCAGGATTATGTTTTGTCCGGCGGGAGAAGCGGCAGGCTGGACGAGCGTGCTTTGCGGCGCGGGCCAGGGACGGGCATTGCCGATTGCGGCTGCGGCGGCAGCGTCAGGGCGGAAAGTGTAAACATAGGCGGAGGGATCGGCGTATTCGGCAACGCCGTAGTAATTCCACATGACGGACGGATTCATGCCCGGAACATAGGAAATGCCGAGCAGATCGTCGCTGCCGTAATGATACGGCGTATGGTAAAAGCGGGGGCGGAATGCCGGAGAACCGCCCTGTACCATAATATAGCGATGGCCGGGGCTGAAATCGGGCGATGACATAAAGCGCGCGGCGGCACGGCGGTAAAGTTTCATTTCGGCATCAAAGCCCAGTTTCCAGACTTTTTGCGCCTCAAACAGGCAGTTGACAGCGATGGCGGCGGCTGCGGCGGCGCCGAGGACGGCTAGGTTTTTGCAAAATACGGCGGCACAGGGAGCGGGGCGGGTGATGGCACAGGGAGCGGCCGCAGGGGCGACAGGGGCTGCAGATGCGGCGTTTTTCAACGTGAGGGCGAACATGGCGGCGTACAGGTACATCAGCCCGAAAAAGTCGATACGGGGAGAAAATTCGGTTTCGGCGAGCGATGTGGAGATAAACAGCGTAACAAGCGGGGCATAAAAAACGGCGGCAAGGAGCATAATAACAAAGATTTTGGCACCGGCGGAAAATGAGTATGGCATATCCGGCGTGTCGGAATTTGCGGCGGCGGTGTCTGCAACCGAGGCGGAAACCGTGGCGCCTGAGGCAGCAGATAAGGCAGCGGGGGCGTTGGTGCGAAACGGTGCGAATATGCGCAACAGGGCAGCGGCAATTCCGGCAAGGACAACAATTCCGGCGGCAGCTTTATATGCGGCGGGGATAAAAGGCAGGGTGGCAGAGAATTGGAGCAATGCATCGCGGCTGACGAGGAGAAATTTTGCGCCCCATTCGGCAAGCGGCGTGGTTTGCAGGTTGTAATAAGAAGCATTGACGGCACCGGTACGCGTCAGAGCCCAAAGGCAGAGCTTATAGCAAGCTGCGCCGAGGACAAGGTTAAACGCCGTCCAACGGAAACGGCGGCAGAGCGTTTTTAATACTGCGGGGAGGGAAAGAGGGAGCGGGGAGCCGGGCGTTGCGGCGGCGGGAGAAGGGATTTCAAACAAGGCGGCAAACAGCAGGCGGACGGAAAAAGCAACCGCAATCAGGTTGATGACAGGAGGATAGCCGCCGAGAGCCAGTGTTGTCAAAACGGCGGCGGAAACGGTGCGGCGGAGGGAAAAGCGCTCTTCCTTTTCACTGATGAGCAGGGAGCCGATGACAAACATATTCCAGCCTAAGACGGGAATAACGAGGAAGGCAAAATACATAAAAGACAGGACATACGGCGTTAATGCTGCGAACAGGGCAAACAAAACACAGGCGGTTTTTGTATGCGGCAGGCGCCAGTAGCGGGCGAGCATGGCGACGCCGAGGGCGAAGCCTGCGAAACCGAGGGCGTTGTTGATTACGGGAAGGATTTCGCCGCGGCTCAGCAGCGTTACGGGAACAAACTGGCTGAACCGGCCTTCAAACAATCCGGCGCCGAGGGAAATGCCGTGTTTCAGATATTTCCAGTCGTGGTCGCCAAACATAAAATGGGCGCCGTGAAACAGAAAGATAAGGTTCAGAGCCAGAAAAACGGCGGCGAATGCAAGCCAGAACGGACGGTCGGCCTGTTGCAGGCGGCGGACGACAATCCCCGGGAGATCGAAGTCGCGAAGGCGTTCGTACAGCGTGTGTCCGGCGGGGGAAGGCACGGGAGTATGCGGAAGGGTCGCCGGAGAGAGACCGACGGGGGCCGGCTCGGGTGTATGCGTAAGGTTCGCCGGAGAGAGTCCGGCGGGGGAAGGCACGGGAGTATGCGTAAGGTTCGCCGGAGAGAGTCCGGCGGGGGAAACGGGGGCTGTTTTTTCTGTCATTTTCTTCATATTATGAGGGTAGGGCGCGGGGCTTTTTTAGTCAATCAAACAAAAAATATATGCACAATTTGTTTAATATATTGATTTTACGCGTAATATTTTTTCTTTCAGAACAGGGGTGAAAGTATTGACATCTATGACAAGGGGTGTTATAAAGTTGGTTATCGTGGAAGACTGTATATCAGAAAAGTTGAATCTGGTTGCAGATTATTTTTAAAGTTTAAATTTAAGTTGAATGTCATTGGAGCGTTTTGACGGCGGCAGGGTCGGCAGAGCGCTCTTTTTGTATGCGGGGCCCGCAGATGTGATGCGTGGGGGAAGCCAGTATACGACGGGGCGATATGTACTGTATGCAGGTGCGGGCGGTGTGGTATGATGTTTCGGCGTACAACGGGACGGTATGTGCGGGTGGCGAACGGTGGAATTAATGAGCGGCGGAGATAATGGCTACAGGAAAAAACAGTAAAAGGGCAACTCGGGCGGCAGTGCCCGACATAGTGTTTGAGGCGGTGCGGGAGGGGAATTCATTGTTTGCAGCCTGCCGGCGCGCGGGCATCAGCACCCGCGATTTTTATGCGGCGACGGCGGCAGACGAGACACTGCGCGAGGCATATCAGCTGGCGCAGGCAGACTATGCCGACCGGTGTACCGACGACATCAGGAAAATCGTGGCGGATCTGAAAGCCGGGGAGATTGACAATTCCACGGCGAAGCTTCTGATTGAGACGGAAAAGTGGCTGGCGCAGAAATCCTGTCCCGAGCCGGTGTGGGACAAGATTGCAGGCGGCGAAAGCGACAGCGGGGACGGCGGCGTGGCGGAGATTGTGGTGAAATTTGTGTGAGGTCGGGTGCCGGTTGGAAAAGGTGTCGGAATGGAGAAACCGGAATGAGCCGGGCGGAAGCGGTGCCGGACGGAAAAGCGGGGAGAGATGAGTGATGAAGGTTGAGCTGCCGAAAGCGTTTCAGGAACTGCTGACGGCAAAGGCGCGCTATAAAATGTTTTACGGCGGACGGGCTGGCGGCAAGTCGTTTGCGTTTGCGGACGCTCTGCTGACGCTGGCGACAAGCCGGAAGATGCTGATTGCGTGCGTGCGCGAGGTGCAGAACTCCATAAAGGATTCCGTTTACAAGCTGATTGCCGACCGGATTGCCTATTACCGCCTCGGCGATTACAGGCTGTATGACGACCGGATTGTCAACCTCAAGAACAAGTCCAAATTCATTTTTAAAGGGATTATGGAGCATAACGCGCAGAATATCAAATCGCTGGAGGGGGTGGATATCTGCTGGTGCGAGGAGGCGCAGAAGATTTCCGAGCGTGCGTGGCTGGTGCTTGACCCGACTATCCGCAAGCCGGGGTCGGAAATCTGGCTGTCGCTGAACCGCGAGGAGGAGGCCGACCCGGTATGGAAGGCGCTGGCACTGCATCCTGATGCGGATACAATCGTGCGCAAGGTCAACTATTACGACAATCCTTACTGTCCTGAGAATATGCGGCGGCTGGCGGCAAAGATGAAAGCCGAAAATTACGGCGAGTATCTACACGTCTGGGAGGGAGAGCCGCGGCTGGCGGCGGACGATCACCTTATCGGGCGCGAGGAGGTTTACCGCGCGCTGGAAGCAAGAGTGGAAATTGCCGATGGGGCGGCGCCGCTTATCGTCGGGGTGGACGTGGCGCGGTTCGGCGACGACAAGACAGCGCTTTGCTATCGGCGCGGGAGGCAGGTGTGCGCGGTTAAGACGTATCAGAAACTTGACGTGGTGCAGGTGGCCAATCTGGTCGGCGGGGTAATTGCTGCGGAGCATCCGGCACGCGTGTGCATTGACGTCGGCGGGTTGGGGGCGGGCGTGTTTGACGTCCTTGTTGCCAACGGGTTTGCCGAATGTATTACGGCGGTCAATTTCGGCGAGCGGGCGGATAATCCGGAGCGCTATGTCAACCGGCGGGCGGAAATGTGGGCGCGGGCGGCGGAATGGCTGAAGTCGCCGCTGCCGGTGTCGCTGCCCGACGTGCCGGGGCTGGTTGAAGACCTGACGGCACCGCTCAAGATGTTTGATGCGCTCGGACGGCTGCAGCTTGAGGCCAAAGCCGACATCAAAAAACGCCTCGGACGGTCGACGGACGCGGCGGACGCCCTGGCGCTGACCTTTGCCATTCAGAACGCGGAATATCTGCTGAAGGCGGGAAGCGCACGGGACGGGGACTTTGTTGACGATTCAGTTTATCTTTAATTTTATATGCAAAGGAGTATGAAAAATGAGTTCAGTATTTTCCAAACCGAAAGTGGTGCAGATTGAGCCGGAGGAAGTCGAACCGGAGGTTGTCGACAATTCTGAGGAAGTGCAGGAACTGGAACGCAAGCGCAAAAAGAAAATGGGTGCGGTGTCGCAGCTCTTGTCGCACGATAATTCCTACGGTTCCGGCGGCAAGACCACGCTCGGCGCTTAACCGCGCAGGGATGGGAACGGGCGGGGAAGCGGCAGGCGCCGGAACAGGAGCGGGCGGGGAAACGACAGGCACCGGATTGTGCCGGGGCAGCGGCGGGCGGTTTGGGGCGTATCGGGGTGGCGGAAAAACAGTTGCATTTTTTTCTTTTAGGAAATAGTATCTTTGTTACAGGTAGAACGGAGGTATTGTATATATGTATCAGTTTATGGCAGAAATGAGCCCGAGGCGGCAGAAAATGCTGTTTGCGGCGGGCGTTTATGTATTATGGTCGCTGGCTTATGGTTTGGCGGTGGCAATATTTTCGTTGCCTGATGAAGACATTTCGTTTTTTCTCTCTTTGGGGTTTATTGTCGCGGCGGCTTTTAACAAGGCGCCAAAGGCAGAAGCCCGGGTGATTGACGCATATCCGAATGCTGCGGCGTACATATTCGCATTCGGTTCGGCCTTTTATTGGTCAATACTGCTGATGACACCGGTGTTTTTGGATTTCATCATGATGTATTCTGACGGCGAGGGCTTTTTGCCGGCATTTTACGTATCTTTTGCCGGCTGGGGAAGCCTGTCGCTGCTGATTGGGTTTCCGATGCGGACGTTCCTGCTTATCCGCAGAGAGAAACGGGCGGGAGCAGAAACCGGCGGCCGATAAGCCGGGTGAAGAACGCAGAACGGGGAGACAGGAGCAGGTTTTCAGGCTGCCGGTTCGAAATCGAACCGGCTTTTTTATGAACGAGCGGCGGACGGTTTGGGGCGTATCGGGGTGGCGGAAAAACAATAAAATTGACAGGAAAACTGATGATTATGTTGGTGAGGAGGACTTTGTCGAGGACAATATCTTTGGAATTCAAGAGTTAAACAAGGTAGAAAAAGCATTGACAGCTACGCCGGCGATTATATACTGGAAAAAAATGTCTGCGAGTGGACTGATTATGATTATCAGTTTTTGCGAATGACGAAAGATTATGACCGTAATTGGGAAAAGAGAAAAAAAGTTTTGGAATATCTTAGTTATCAAAGAGGGCTGAAAAAGTTGAAATGAGCGGCGGCAGGAAAAAACGGTTTCAGGATTGGCGGAAAATGTTTCGAAATCGGAAAGAACGGTTTCGACCGGGGCGGCGGTGGCTGGCAATAGTGTTGCTGCCGGCAATTCCGGCAATGGCGGCGGGAGTGATGTCCGGCAATCGGGATATTTTTTGGGGGCAGCTGGTGGTTGAGTTTTATGCCCTTTTTTGCTGACGGCAATATGCAGCAGGGATTTTGCGGAGGTGTATCAGAAGCTGGCTTTGGAAACACCGGCGGAAAGCAGAGGGGTGAGGAAAGCGAAGCGGTGGCTTTGCGGTGCGGTTTATTACACTCTCTGGTGCGGGGCTTTGTTTATGATATACCTGCTGGGATAGGCGATGGCGAAAGGAATAGGAGACGGCGAAGGGAAGCAGTGATGAAACTGATGACGAGCGGGATAGGAAGCCAACGAAAGGTGTGGCGATGAAACAGATGGCGAGCGGGTTTGCCGATGCGGAGGAAAGGCGATGAGATTTGCGGCGAATGAATTTGCGATGTATGTTTTTACGGCGGACATATTGGCGGCTGGGGAGAAACTGTGATGAAAACAGAGAAAACAATTTTGGTCAAGTTTTGCGGCAGCGCGGTGCTGTTTCTGGCGGGAGCGTATTTTCTGCCGATGTGGACGGCATGGGGGATATGCGACAATACGGCGGGGGACGGCGTCTGCAGACAGGGGCTCCTGACCGGGATTTTTACGGCGGCGTATGTGGCGGCGTTTTTGGGACAGGCTTGGCTTAACGCGCGGTTGGCAAGGGCGGAAGAGCGACGCAGCTATCAGCGGCTGGCGCTGTTTTTGTGGTTGTATCTGGCTTTGTGCGGCACAGGCCTGGCCGTGAAAATTTTGGTTTGAAAAGGCCGAAAAGAAGGGGAACAGCGGCGGCAATTGCAGTGGCGGAAAGAGCGCGCAGGGACAACTTGAAAGGGAGCCGGAGCAAGAGCTGAGACAATTTGAAAGGGACTGGAGCGAGGGGCGGAACGGAGAGTTGGGAGCAGGTTTTCAGGCTGCCGGTTCGAAATCGAGCCGGCTTTTTTTATGAGTGAGCGGCGGTGATTCCGGTTTGGCGGGGGGCCGCGGCTTCCGCGCCCGTTTTTATGGGTGTACGGGTGCGGCGGTTCCTGACCGGGAAACGCGGCGCCCTTTTTATTTTCGGAGGGTCTTTATGGGACAATTTAGTATGACGGACAAAGACGTGCCGTTCGGGACGGCAGGCAGGTTCGGAAGCGAAGTTACCGGCGGGTTCGGCGGTACGGCTGGCGGCAATGGCATAACGGACAAATTTCGGCAGCGGCACGGGCGCGGCAGCGACGGGAACCGGAAGCCGGCAGTTACGGCCGAGGGCATTTTGAAACGGCTGGGGGGGGTGGAAAACCAACGGGCCCACCAGATACTT
>OATG01000389.1_pt1 | contig 49182 bp, 38 predicted proteins | sample 1516581 | NCBI WGS metagenome assembly OATG01 (sample SAMEA2579930, study PRJEB22360) | human gut metagenome | biome: human gut; feature: human-associated habitat; material: faeces | place: Denmark | collected 2008/2010
AGGAATATTTGGCGTGCTCGGCTGACTGTTTGCACCCTGCGGACAGTCTTTGCAGAATATCGGAGATTCCCGGCGGTCGGCTTCGCCGTCCGCTTCACGAAGCGGGGCAGACGCCCCGCCGAAAAGTTACGGACAAAAGAAATTCGTGACAATTGCCCAAATATCACAAATTTCCTCTGCCAACAAACATATATAACTATATCTACCAAGTATACAGGTGACAACCAGCCACTAAAAAGCCTATCTTTACATCTGTAAACCAACACTATAATTATGTATACCAACATGCACCAACAAAACAACTGCCAAAGTTTAACCAACCGTAGCTACGGTTTCAAAGAATTGGCCGTTCTCTATTTCCCGAATATTGCACCTGCATCCGCTTCTATCCGCCTCAAACAGTGGATAAAGGACGATTCCGAACTACTCGAAGCATTGCAGGAAACAAACTACCAGTTAAGTAACCGCATCCTCACCCCCAAACAAAAGGAACTGATAACCATCTCTTTCGGCTCACCCTTTTAAGCCCTAGCGCAGCAGCTCCTACGGCTACAGCCCGAACCCTCTTTGCTAGGGGAACGCCCTGCGGCAAGGGGGAAGAGCACTTCCCCCGACAAGCGTCTCCCCCAAAGGGGGACGGAAGGGGGGTAGAACAAGAATACACAACTAAAAATCATCCACATAATCACCCACAAAAAACAATGATTAAACAAAGAAACATCACCCTGATTGTGGTGCACTGCACCGCATCCCGTTGTACAAGCAACCTCACCCCGGAAGACCTCGACTCCATGCACAAACGCCAAGGCTTTGCCGAATGTGGCTATCACTATTACATCACCAAAGATGGAACGATACATCACATGCGCGACATCACCCATGTCGGCGCCCACGCCAAAGGCTACAACACCCCGTCGATAGGAGTTGCCTACGAAGGAGGCCTGGACGCTTCCGGACGTGCCGCCGATACCCGCACCGACGCACAAAAACAAAGCCTTGAAACCCTTCTCCGCTTCCTGCTGCTCACCTATCCGGGAGCAAAGATTTGCGGTCACCGCGACCTCTCGCCCGACCTCAACCACAACGGTACCATAGAACCCTGCGAGTACATCAAACAATGCCCCTGCTTCTGTGTCTCCGTCGAATACGGGTATTTAATGAAGGATGATGAATGAAGGATGATGAATGAAGAATGATGAATGAAGAATGATGAATGAAGAATGATGAATGAAGGATGATGAATGAAGAATGATGAATGAAGAATGATGAATGAAGAATGATGAATGAAGAATTACTATGCAGATGTAAATGTATGAAAGCGCAGCCAATTCTTCATTCATCATTCTTCATTCTTCATTTCCCCTACCTTTGCCGGCAACAATTAAAAAGGAGGTCATTATGAAACCATTTTGGAGAACGACGTTGAAGGTATTGAAAGTTATCGGTAAAATTTTTGTTTGGCTCACCGGGGCAGACAGTCCCGTGAAAGACAATGAAAGGAGAAACGATTAAGGAGTAAACTTTACGATCGGAGTGAAAACCCCTGTTTGGAGGGCTGCGGAATACAAACCGCAGCCCTTTTTTCATGTACATAATCGTATGATGAAACACGTATCATCACAGATAAGAACATACGTCTGCACGCCCACGCACGTATATGTAGATTTGCAACATTATTAATCATTAAAACACTAATTAACATGGCAATTACAATCAAACCCGCTTTGCGCAAGAATCCGCAGGACAAAGCCGCTGCAGCAAAATACTATGCGCAGGTAGTGCTCGCTCCGGAAATGAAACAAAAACAAATCGTTGACCAGATCGCAGACCGTTGTACACTGACCGGCTCTGACATCAAGGCAGTTCTTGACGCATTGATGGTCGTTATCAAGCGCAACCTCGCAAACGGTTCACCCGTCCGCCTGGGAGATCTCGGTTCATTCCGTCCTTCCGTTTCCGGTAAAGGCACCGAGGATGCCAGCAAGTGTGGAGCAAGCAGTGTGAAAAAAGCACGTGTTATCTATGTTCCTTCTGCTGAAATCAAGGAAGCCGTTTCAATGTATTCTTTCTCCAAGGCAGGAGCAAGCGCAGCGAACGAAGATGGCGAAGGAGGAGATGAGAAACCAAATCCGAAACCTGACGAAGGCGGCGGAGAAGCTCCAGACCCGGCAGCTTAAACAATGACCGGTAACGAAGAAAACGCCTGCTAGCGCATTATCCTCGTTTCGTACATCGCAAACAAACCAAGGAAAAAGCCCGATGAATGAGAAATCATTTCACCGGGCTTTTCATTTGCGGATATTTGGTGAACGGAATATGCTTCTGAAAGTCTCATAGAAAACATCAGGAGTTTTTCAAAAAACGTCTGACGAAATAAAAAAAACGTCTGATGAATTTTTGAAAATATCTCGAAGGGTTTCAAGTACGTTTTTACTTCCGTTCCGACTGTTTTCCGGCGTTTTTACGTTTTATTCCCGTATGATTCCATCTGTAAATAAACGTAGTGACACAGACAGAAACGCAATTATCTATAAAGTGACGGGAAGGGATAGATGATAAGTTTGCTGTTTTACAGCGTATTTTTCCTCTTTTCTTCTACAAAGATAGGGCACGGCCGCCCGTCAGTCAAGAACCGCTACGCTATTTCAGATAAAAATATCCTGCGCTCCTACGTCGTGCGGTATTTTTATCTGAAATTTCTTGTCTGCCGTTCATCCATGCCCTTGGAGAGGTAGATGAAAAAAGGAAAAAAATGTGTTCCTGTGCAGTGTGGGGCGGATAAAAGCGTGTATTAGTCTTAGGCCCAATATCCGCCGAAGTGATTGTGCCTGGTTACTTTGTCTAACTTCAATTGCTTGCGGCGAAACTTGTTGATTGCCCGTTTGAGCGATTTACGTCCCGATGTGCTGCAGTTCTTTTTTCTCATTCGGCATTGGTAGCAACGGCAGATACCAATACCTGTATGTGATTCTTTCATTTCTATTCTGTTTAATATAAGTTTTAAGAACTTACGTTTTTTACTATTTTATTTTGTGACATTTGCCCGATTGTCACGGATTTGTTATTTGCACTCTTCGGCGGGGCATGGAGCGGACGGCGAAGCCGACCGCCGGGAATTTCCAATGTTCAGAAAGGCGTAAACAGTCAGCCGGGCACGCCGCCAGGCGCAACCCGCAGGAAGCACAAACACCCGCAACAGGTCAGAAAACCGCACGGCTCGGGAGTGGCAGAAGTAACTAAGGGGCGGTGGTCGGGGTGGCGGCTTGCCGCCATAGTGGTGGAGTTTCCACTCCGCATGGCTTTTTTCGCCTGGGGGCGGAAAAATAAAACAATCCATATTAAACATAACCACGCATTATGCACCCGACTTGCCTGAATGGCAAGGCGTGCGGGCATAATGACCCGTTATGTTGAATATCGCTACCCCTTTGTTTTTCTGCCGGTCTCTTTTTGGGTGTCCCCCAAAAAGGAAGGCGGAAGGAAAACAATTGCTGTCACGGCGCACGCAGCATCACGTCTGCACGCGCCCGAAGGACGGCGAAGGGTGCTTACTTCCACAATACAAACCCGCTCAACCGTAAACCCGGGAACCCCGCACCGCAGGGCTGCACTCCTGGCTAACACTTCCGTTCCTATAGTCAGCCGAAAAGAGGTAGCGGATTCTCGCCTTAGTCCCGGCAGCAAGTGCCGGGCGGAGCGAAACCGCACCGGGCATCGCAGCTGTCACCCGTTCCGCAGGGGATATTCTTCCGCAAGGGTTTCCACCGCATAGGCTGTCGCTTGTAGTCCGGCTGTGCCGGGGTGTGAGCGGAAGCCGGAGCCGTATGCGTCAGGCGGTAGTAACTTCCGTAATCACCCACTTGGCAAGCTTCGACTGTTACACACAGGAGTAACTTTTGGGAAAACTTCCCCCAAGAACGTTCCATAGAAACACTGTCAGAGGGCGGCTTTCTTTGCGCCCATTGGGCAGCTACGGGAAAGCAAGGAAAGCGGCACGGTGCACAGAAACACTGAACGTCCGAGAAACGCTGCCGGTGAAGGAATATTGCTATTAAACACTGACGGAGTGCTGCTGCGGGGGACGGGGCTGTGTGGGCGGCGGTATTCCCGCTGCACGCATTGCCACGAACCACACGGCGGAACGGTGAGCAATCAGACGATAAGCCGCTCGCGAAAGTAATCCGCTTGGTTCGGCACTTGCCCATTACCTTCACTTGCTATCACATACCTGTCGGGATCCCGGCTCCATCAACTTGATATCCCCGTTAATTGCTAGCAAATTAGTTGCTCCGGAACGAACCGGGAACAAGAATCCGCTAGCAGAATCCGGCAGCCGGATTCTTTCAGGATGAAACAGTTGCTAGCATTATTCCCGATCTGTAGCACACGATCCGGAAGAATCCGCTAGCACTTTTACGCAGCTCGAGCACACGATTCGGAAACATCTGCTAGCAAATATTTCATTGGCCAAGATCTTCCGGAGCGTATTTTGCTAGCAATCGTTTCCCCTACTCTTTCTCCCTGCCCGCTTTCTCCAACCTGCCGAGTGCCGACAGAAAACCCCGCACGGCTTCGCCTTGCTCCTGGTACCTTCGTTTCAGTTCTCCGTGTTCCTTCGCTTCCTGCTTGTAGTGGGTACAGAAACGGGGGTACTCCCGCACAACGTGTTTGATTGCTTCGCTGGCCGTTCGCTTTCCTGTAAGATTCTTCAAAATTTCAAGCTGCGTGACTTCTTCTGCAGTCAACCGTAGCGTGATGGTGCTTACTTTTTCGCTCATGATCGTTCACCCCCTTTCTCGCCATCGGAGGCGGACGGTTCCAGCGAACCGGTGGTTTCTCCGACTTGTGTTCCGGCGCGCCCCGCTTCCGCTTCCACCTGTTGTTTCCGGTTCATCACTTCCGCCCGCCGGTATGCTTCCGCATACGTCTGGCAGTGTATTCCGTATCTCTCGATAGTGACGCCTGCGGCTGTCACTTCGTGCGCCACGCACCACCCTGTACGCATTTTGCGGGGGTAGTAGAGCGGCGTGTCGGTTGCTTTTCTGTTTTCGCTCATCGTTGTTGCTTTTTGTGAGGCTATGAAGCCGATTTGTTTTTTATTCCGGCATCTCCGTGACTGCTGCCCGCTATCAACCCCACGGCATCCCGTAGCCGCTTCAACAGGAACAACCGGGGCATCCGCAGGCGTTTGTTCCCGTGCATTTCGCCTAGAATTTGCCATACGGGATTTCCTATTTCGCCGTGTCCGGACAGTTTGAGCACCTCCTCAAGTTCCCGGGGGGAAAGATTGTAAGGGCTTAGGGCCTCTATCAGCCCTTTGGGATTGCGTGGCTTTTGTTCGCGCGCCGCCGCCTCCACTTGTGGCGGGCGTTTCCCGGTAGTTGTGGAAGCAGTATTGCCACCTGTTGCAATGGTCGTTTCAGGCTTGTTTCTCCCCAACGGAGTGGAAGAAAGCAAAGCTCTCGCTTCCTCCTCCGTGAGTTCTCCGATAGTCGGTAGGGGGATAGAGGAGGACTTTTCTTTGTTTTCTTTTTCTTTGCTTTTCTTTTCTTTGTCGATTTTTTCCGGAAGGTTTCCGGAAGTTTCCGGAAAGTTCTGGAAATCTTCCGGAACTTTCTCGAAAGTAGGTTCTACCGTTGTCGGTGACACCGACACGTCCGGTACATTTTGCCCGGTCGGTTCCGCGGCTGTCGCAGCTTCAAACAGAGGCATAGTGACGGGTTCCTTTATGGAGAAGAATATCCAGCGGGATATACATTTTCTTCTTCGCCAGCTTGCAGATGTCTATATATCGGCTCTGAATGGCCCGGGAGGTGAGAATACATTTCATCTTCCACACGACGGGGTCGAACAGGCAGATTTCAGCGCAATAGTCTACAATCTCTTTCACCCGTTCCTCGTTCATGCCCCAATAGTCGGCACAGTCGAAAAGCTGATCTTCTGTCCAGCGGATATACGAACCGTCGACACGGTAAATTTCGTTCAATGCATATTGGTATACGGCATAGCCGTCGCACCCGTATTTCTTCTTCAGGCGTTTTATTTTGATGTCCTGAAAGCGGTCTGTTTCCGCTTTGTAATAGGAAAATCCGTTCTTGCTCATATTCTTCTGCTGTAATTAGATGCCAGGTAATTCATGATTTCTTCTTTGCTGTATAGGAAAGTCCCACCCAGTTTATAGAACGGGATAGCTCGCTCCGCGCGCAGGTTTCTCAATGTCGAGTTGCTGATGTTGAGCAGCTTGCATACATCGGCCGATCGGATGAATACAGCATCTTCGGGCACGGTGTCAAGCATAACGGGCGTAACGGGCTTGTATTTCGATTTTTCAGGGTCTTTTTCCTGTTGTGGAGTTCCGGCTATATCTGTCTTTTCAGGTTTCACGATTCTCATGCTGTTGGTTTCTGTTTTCATAATTCTGCTTTTTATATGGTTAATATTCATTCAAGTGATTAATGTTCATTCAGGTATTCAAAAGTAATCCGGTCGAGGTCCTTCAGTTGGTTACTGTCGAGAGCGTAGATCGTCTTTATAATCCACCCTTTCAGGACAATTTTCCGGTGTCCTTCCCTGCTGCCATAATGCCGCAACGCATCACTAACCGCCTTCTTCATTTCTGAATAGGTGATGAAGCTTTTCTCATACGCTATCATGCTGTCGATGGCTTTCAGTTCCAGTTCTTCCTGATTGATAATTACGGTTGCTTTCATTCGTTTGCGGCTTTATTATTGGGTGATTTATCTTCTTTATGTGAATACATATCTTTGAGTGTTGCCATATCGCGCATTACCTTCGTATCGACTACTCGTGCATATACCTGTGTCGTTGTGATTTTGGTATGTCCCAGCATTTTTGATACGGTTTCGAGTGGGATTTCATGTTGCAGGGTGATCGTCGTTGCGAACGTGTGGCGGGCAACGTGATACGTAACTCTGTCTTCTACTCCGGCGAGTTTGGCTACTTTTTTGAGATAACGGTTCATGATCTGATTGCTGACATAAGGGAATAGCGGCTGGTTCTTTTTGCCGCCTTTGTGGTAGGTGTCATATCTATTGATAATTTCCAATGCAGGTTCTAGTAATGGCAATGATACACGGACACCTGTTTTGACCCGTTTGTAATGCAGCCACAGGCTTTTGTCTATGCCGATAACGATGTTCTTTTGCGTTAATAGTGTCATATCTTCGTATGAGACTCCGGTATACACGGCAAAAATGAACAAGTCTCTGACAATGCCCAGATTAGGAGGTAGTATTACAGTGGAAAGTCGTTTTACGGCTTCTTCGTCCAGTTCGTTGATGTCGGTTTTTTCTTTATGTGCTTTGAGTGCTTTTACCGGATTTCGATTTATCCATTCGTTATTGAAAGCCATTTCCATGACTTTTTTGAAGCGTTCCATGTGCTTCAATGCTCCGTTAATATCGCATCGTTTCATGTTGTCCTGTCGCAAATAACCTTGCAGATAGGCGAAAAACTCATTGACAAAAGCTGCGTCGATGATACTTATATCGTAGTCGGCCACTTTGTGTTTGATTCGCACGTAGCTTAGTAGATATTTCAAGGTAACTCCGTATTGGTAGCATGTTGATTGGGAGAGTTTTTTCCCTTCCATAATCATGTGATATTCGAACAGCGTTTTAATGGTAGAATATTCGTTATCCTCTGATTGGAACATGAGTTTAAAGTTCTCGATGTTGAGGGGATAGTTCTTTTGCCGGAGCTTGTTACAGGTTTCTTCAATTTGCAGTTTTAAATCTTCGATATACCTGTTTGTTTCCTTGTCTACAGCTGTTTTTCCGAGTGACTTTTGGGCGACTGCCGACCATGAAGCGGGGGAGATATGACAATTCGTCGGAATTTCGTATCTTTGCCCCATGATTGTAACTCTGCAGAACAGAGGTGACAGACTTTCATTTGTTCGACTTTTCCGTAGCCAAAACAGAACGTTGAAAGTTTTTTTTCTTTCCATACTTGATTTTTTTTGGTGAATCCTACTTTGAATCCAAAAAATCAAGATAAAAAAAGGAATCCTGTCACCGAGAATGGCACCGAATTGTTGTTAGCATTTTTCGGATAACCAGTGAAGAGGACACAAAAAAGCCCCTAAAATGTCCGTTTTAGGGGCTTTTTAACTGTAAATACAGTGTAGTTTGTGCGGATGATAGGACTCGAACCTACACGCCTCACGGCACCAGATCCTAAGTCTGGCGCGGCTACCAATTACGCCACATCCGCATGTGTAGCTTTTTTGTTTAGCGGTGCAAAGATAGGAAGATTTTCTGATTTGGCAAATAATTCGGCAATAAAGTTATTCACTTAAGATTTCGAATGCCTTTTCAATCAGTGGATCTTTCTTTTGTGATTCTATGTCGCCCTGCTCTATCCCTTCTTCCAGAATCTTATCCATGTTTACGTATACATCAGGTTTTATTCCATCTTCCAATGACTTTCCATACTTATCAAAGTGGGGGCTGGCAGAGAAGCGGACGCTCCAGCCATTGGGTAATTCTGATGAAAATGGCAGCCCTGATCCACCACCAGTCTGATCGCCCAGCTGGATGATTCTTTTATCCTCGTTATCATTGTTTAAGCTGCGCATTATGTTAACAAAATCATTTGTGGCACTATAACATCGACGATTGGTTAGTATCACGACCTTTTTTTGCCAACGAATACTGTTGGAGGGTTCTAAATAAATGGGTTCCATCTCTGAGAAATCATTGTGTCCCGGACCTGTCTTATGTTGGATATATCCTGTTAATGCCAGTTTATCAGTGAACCGGGCAGCTATGCGTGAAGAATTAGTCAGATTACCTCCTCCGTTATCACGGACATCGATAATTAATCCATTGCAGATTTGTAAATAGTAAAGGACCTCATCCAAATTGCCATCTCCAACTCCGGCACTGAAACTTTCATAACGTATGTATCCTATGTTATTGTCGAATATTTTATATTTAAGACCAGCGGATGTGCGATAGCCTGAATTGGCACTACCCAGATAATAGTTATAAAGAATATCTTCTCTATAATTCCAAGGGTAGCCCTGATACCATGCATCGTAATAAGAAATACGACTGGCAGAAGATAGATTGACATGCCCGTCTTTCAAGATATAAAGCATTTGGCTTAGGATGTCGAACAGGTCATCATTGGACATCGACGGAATAATCAGTTTGCTGTATTCGTCATGAACAGCATCCCAGTCAATACCTTTCGTATCCAGGAAACAATACTGTTCGTCAATGATCTTCCATAGTTGTTCGAAATTACCTTTGGGATCATTGGCGTAGTCATCTTCCCCAATGCAACCAGTCAGCACCGGAAGGCAGCAGAGCAGCCAAAGTATTTGTCTAATCTTATTTCTCATCATTAATTGATCTCTCACTTGAAGTTTCAACATTAAATTTTGTTCTCTTAGTAAGCTCTAACCGATGAAGGAAGAGCGGTTCCTTTCTTATTTCGGATACGGTATAGGTCTTTCACAAATCCTACCATGAATACGTGTGAGTAGGTATGTGTCTTGATATTGTTAACGTTGGATTGCTGCAAATCAGCCAGGTAGCTGAAGCGCATTTTGGTATATCCTATCGGCAGGTCGACAGAGAGCATCTGTCGCAACGAAGGTTGATTGTGCAGGGAGGTAAATCTTATTACTCCACTCGAATTTCCCAAAGAGAATATCTCGTAATAAGATTGTCCGTAGTGGGGAGAGAACATCACTCCCATAACCGGCAGATTGACCTGATAACGAAGCACCATCGGATACCGTTTGATTTTCAGGTGCCAAATAGCCATTCCGGAGGCATCCAGATTGACGTATGCCCGTGCGGATGCCGGATTGTTGGTGTTCCGCAGATTATAGACAAAGCCTCCGTTGACATCTATCAATCCTCCGGCTAATAATTTGAAATTATCTGTCAGGCGGAACTGGTAGTGTAATCCATAGTTCCAGTTGACTAATCCGGAGAAAGTGTTATTGTTATCAGCCCGGTTGTGCGTATAGCCGATGTCTGCTTGAAAGAAGTTCTGCACAGATACATTTCCATCAAACAACTTGGTCATCCGAATCAATTCACGGGAAACACGGAAGTCGATTCCTTTGTATTCCTGCGGTGAAAGATAGGTGTCGAAAACGTTAGTAAATCCGATACCATACATGGTGGCACGTGTTACATACCGATGGGCTTGCAGACTGTCGATCTGCGCTTGTAATCTTGTGCAAAGGGCGAACAGGATGCAACCTGTCAGCCCCAGGTATATTAGTTTTTTCTTCATCAGAATAATTTCATCTGCCCGGTGATTTCATCAATAATATCGCCTTCGCTTTTGCCGCTGTCCGGATCCAGATTTTCCGGCTCCTCTTCAGGAACTTCCTGTTGTTCTTGTGAGGGTTCGGGGAAGCGAGTTGGTTCAAGCTCATTGATCGTCTCCACTGCATAGGTAGTAATACGTTTTCCCTTGGCTTTGAAACCTTTGACAGCAATGAATTCATCCGCATCGATATTCAACGGATCACGGAAATTGTCGTGTCCGCCAAATATGACTTCCAGACGAGGATAGTACTCGTCGGTCAGCAGGATCAGACGGTTGTTCTTATTTTCTCCCAAGTAGTTTTGTTTACGGTTGGAGGCCTCAAAACAGAAACGTTTCAGATACGGATAATTCTGTTGGTCGGCATCGTAAAGCGCGGCAGTCCATATCTTGTTAGGATCAAACTTCTCCACGATGCTTACATTATCTTCATAGTGGTTGCTCAAGTCGAAGTTGGTAGTATAGAAATCACCGTTGTTCAGAACAATCAATATGCTGTCGTCGCTTTGGAATTCACCCAGATATTCACCTCGTCCGTCATAGTTGAGGCGGAGTATGTCACGGTCAAACCATACTTTACGTCCACCGAGCGTAGAACCTCCTTTTTGTTTCAGGGATATCTTATGTACCGGCAAGCGGGTAAGAATCACGCCTCGTGCCTGACGTCCCTTGATGCTGACCTCACTGAAGTCATGCTCGAAAATGATACGACGTACACGCGGATTCGGTTTCAGTGTCACCTTGATGATTTCGGCTTCTCCATTCGGGTTGGCGCTGAAATAGGTAATCCGTGATTCGGGAGTTCCCTGTGTGACATCATATTCGCGGTCGCGAACTACAGAGGTCACGGCGAAACGTTTTACGTATGTCGTTCCTTCTTTTCCGTCGCGGTAGGCTACATTGTAGATCGTACGTTTATCGTTCTTCTTGAATACATTGACATAGAGAACGTTTTTGCCGACGAATTTCTTGTCGGCAACAGGAGTAACGATATACTTACCGTCGCGGAAGAAGATAATGACATCATCGATATCCGAACAACATGCAACGAACTCGTCTTTTTTCAAGGCTGTTCCGATAAATCCTTCTTCGCGGTTGATATAAAGTTTCTCGTTTGCTTCTACTACTTTGGCAGCTTCGATGGTGTCGAAGTTACGCAGTTCTGTACGGCGCGGGAAGTTCTTGCCGTATTTGTTTTTCAACATCTGATACCAGTTGACGGTATAATCTACGATGTGAGCCAGATGATTATCAATCTCGGCCACTTCTTCTTTCATCTTGGCAATCAGTTCATCCGCTTTGTCCGAGTTGAATTTCAGAATACGCCCCATTTTGATTTCCATCAGTTTGAGAATATCCTCTTTGGTGACTTCACGGATAAATTTCGGATAATAAGGTGTCAGGCGTTCGTCAATATGAGCACAAGCTGCGTCCATATCTTTGGATTGCTCGAACTCTTTGTCCTTATAGATGCGTTCTTCGATAAATATCTTTTCGAGCGAAGCAAAGTGCAATGCTTCCAGTATTTCGTTTTTCTTGATTTCCAGCTCCTGCTTTAGCAAATCCAGCGTGTTGTCTGCCGACTTTCTCAAGACTTTGCTGACAGTGAGGAAATGAGGTTTGCTGTCATCAATCACGCAGCAGTTGGGTGAGATACTTACTTCGCAATCGGTGAATGCGTACAATGCATCGATTGTTTTGTCCGATGATGTACCTGGTGCCAGATGCACTAATATTTCTACGTTGGCAGCTGTGTTGTCATCTACCTTGCGAATTTTGATTTTTCCTTTATCAACAGCTTTCAGGATAGAGTCGATCACTGTTGAAGTGGTTTTCCCATAAGGGATCTCTGTGATTGCAAGTGTTTTGTTATCAATCTTGTTGATCTTGGCACGTACTTTCACTGCTCCGCCACGTTCTCCGTCGTTGTATTTGGCTACATCAATCGAGCCGCCTGTCTGGAAATCGGGATACAGTTGGAATTCTTCCCCACGCAGATAGCTGATGGAAGCATCACAAAGTTCGTTGAAGTTATGCGGCAATATCTTGGAAGAAAGTCCAACGGCGATACCTTCCACTCCCTGCGCCAGTAATAACGGGAATTTCACAGGAAGAGTGACTGGTTCCTTATTTCGTCCGTCGTATGACAATTTCCATTCGGTAGTTTTGGGATTGAAGACAACATCCAGCGCAAACTTGGATAAACGCGCCTCGATATAACGGGGAGCAGCCGCACCGTCTCCGGTGAGAATATTACCCCAGTTACCCTGACAGTCAATTAACAGGTCTTTCTGTCCCAACTGTACCAAGGCATCCCCGATAGAAGCATCCCCATGCGGGTGGAACTGCATGGTGTGTCCCACAATATTTGCCACTTTGTTATACCGCCCGTCATCCAGACGTTTCATAGAATGTAGGATACGACGTTGCACAGGCTTTAAACCGTCATTGATGTGAGGCACGGCACGTTCCAGAATAACATATGAAGCATAGTCCAGAAACCAATTCTGGTACATGCCTGTTAACTGATGTTTTACGCTTTCGTCCCGCGCGTCCGCTGGTTTGTAGTCTGAATGTTCTTCCGTTATCTCGTTGATTTCGTCACTCATAAAATTCGTATATACTATAATTTTAACGCATACGCACGCAAAAATACAAAAATAAAAGAGATTTCGATGAAAAACGGTGAATATTCCGTGTGTTAAAAGGGTATAAATCAGCTTTACGGAAGGAAAACAGAAAGGCATATCCTATCAAAGACATGCCTTTCTGTAAAATTATAACCTGATGAAAAAACGAGAAATGGGTACATGATTTAAACCCGTATTTCCCAACCTTTTTCGTACTCTCTTCCCCAAAGTTTATTGGCTTCCAAATCGTTGAGAATTCGTCCGCTTCCCGGATCAATCTGTAATGAATGTCCGACACGTTGGGCAATGTTACCTAATTGTACTAACTGGGTACTGATACAGGCATCTACAATTCCGGAATTTAACTTTGTTCCTTTACGAATGGCATCAAACCAGTTTCGGAAGTGGAAGGCATCCAGCTTTTCGGATGGATTCAACAGATTGCCGGTCTCAAATTTTAAATCACTTTTTACCTCTTTAATCGTTTTACCTTTTATATCTGTAATTTTATATTCATTGCCACCGCCAATGAAGAGAGTTCCGGTTTCTCCATAAAATGCGGTTCCTACTCCATATCCGTCTACCGGCATCGTATTACAACTACGTCCTTCCCATGAAAAAGATGCTTCGTCACCAAATTGGAAGGTGATAAGTTGTGTGTCAGGAGTTTGCCAGTCGTCCTGAAAACGATACCGACCTCCGATAGAATCAACCTTTGTAGGATAATCTACGCCCAGTCCCCAGCGGAGTATATCAACAAAGTGGGTTCCATTGTTGAGCGCTTCACCTGTTCCCCAATTCCAGAACCAATGCCAGTTATAATGGATGAAATTATCTTTGAAATCTGCAACACGTGGGGCAGGACCTTGCCATAAATCCCAATCCAGATAATCAGGTACAGGAACAACTTTCCCTGTTCCAATGGAAGGGCGATTATTGACATACCAAGATTTGGCATATCTCACTTTTCCGATAGAACCGGATTTTATTTCTTCCATAGCTTTAATTACATTGGGAAAGGAGCGGCGTTGGTTACCCACTTGAACAATCCGGTTATATTTCAAAGCGGCTCGAACCAGCATTTCATTTTCTGCCGGATTATGACTGGTCGGTTTTTCCAGATAAACATGCTTTCCGGCCTGCATAGCCATAATGGCCGCTTTGGCATGCCAATGGTCAGGGGTGGCAATCACCACTGCTTCAAAATCGTTCGACTCTAACATCTTACGAATGTCTTTTTCTCCTTTGGGAGTACGTCCGGTTATTTTGTGGATAGCAGCCTGGCATTTTTCTAATGCTCTTGAGTCCACATCACAAATGTAAGTTACTTCACAATCTGGAAGTTTGGCAAATCCTTGCGCCAGGGCCTTACCTCTCGAATTCACTCCAATGACTCCGATACGTATTTTTTCGTTAGCTCCCAGAATATCTTGATAACGGCTTGAACCGAATCCTGGAAGTATGCTTCCTAATGAAAGTGCAGCTGTACCTGCTACTGTTTTTTTGATAAAATCTCTTCTTGTTGTCATAGTATCTATTTTTCTCCAAAATTAGGTTGTTATTAGAATATGTGAATGAGCTTTTCCGTCAATTCTCCTTCAAAAAACGTAAATCTCTTATTTTTTTCTTCGGAAAAGGTGACTCAAGAATATCAGGATTCCTCGGGGAATCCATAAGATAAGATAGATGAAAAAACTAATCACGATGACATACCCGATTTGGGATATTATTTCAATCCATGGGCGGGAATAGATAATGATTGCAATTACGTTGATGATAAATGCAAGCAGGAAACTTAGAAGAAAGATATTCCTTTCTTGTTTCAACTTTTTTGAGGTGATAATAATATCTTTCATAGTTTAGAATTTCATATAGGGTATTTTATATTCGTCGGGGAAGAGGATATGGCGTTGTTCATCCATTGCTTGATTCCCAAGTAAGCAAAGGACCGTAGAACAATAAGCCTCTTCTACTACATTCTGTGCTTTCTCTCCAGTGATACAAGATTGGCAGAAAGAGGATAGAATGATATCCGATCCGTCTTTGTCTGCTCCGATCATACTTAAACCACTGTTAACGTGAATATCTCCGTCAATGATGAAATGTGGAGTGTATTCCATTTTCGTTTCCGGTCGCCAGCTGGGGCCTGCCGTTGGGATGGCGGCAAAAACTTTGTCTTTTACCTGATCGATTAATTGGCGGATACCCGAAGTAGAATGATCTTCTTCCAGGTAATAAATACCTTTAGCCATTTCCATTGTACCTTTGTGACCTAGAATCTGGTCTTCCATACCATTGAACTTATTGGAAATCAAAGATTCATAGGCAATCTTGGTTCCATCGGAATATCGGTAAGTCACATTTACACTATCGTATACTTCACGACCGTCTTTCCAGTAAACAATATCACCCATCCCCATGATACTTACCGGCATTCTTTTAGCTGCCCAGTTACATACTTCTAATTGATGGCAAGCTAGTTCAGTCATTAGTCCGCCCGAACTGTCTTTATATAATCTCCAATTGATTTTGCGCTCCAATTCCGGTGAAGGAACAGGACGACGCCAGTCTGCATTTCTGAACCAATGACAGCGCATTCCTACCACATCTCCGATCAGTCCGGAATGAATCATTTGCATCCCTTTGATATACTTCTCGTCATACATTCGTTGCATACAAAAGTAGAGTACTTTTTCAGACTGGTTGTAAGTGTCATAGATAGCCTTGCACTCGTCAAGGGTGCGTGCCATTGCTTTTTCACAGAAGACATGTTTGCCGGCAGCTAATGCGTCCAACACAATAGGTGCGTGCCAGTTTAGTGGTGTGGATATGATGACTCCATCGATGTCTTTCGATTCCAGTAACTTACGGTAATCTGTATAGGATTTGGCATCCGGGCAAAGCTCCAATGCTTGCTGAAGATTGGGAGCATAATTGTCACACACGGCTACAATTTGTGCATGAGGTATTTCCTTGAGGTTATGGATGTGGTATTGCCCTCTGGAACCTGTGCCAATTAAAGCAATCCGTGCTTTTTCATGTTTAATCTCTTTCAATTTTTCGGGGGTACAAGAGGTAAGCCAGGGAGTAGTAGCTAATAAAGCGGTTCCTCCGGCAACATATCCCAGACTTTTTATAAATTGTCTGAGCCCTAAGTCTACTCCTTCTTTTTTATTGTCTTTCATGTTATAAATCATATAGGGTTGCTTGTATATCTTTAAAATTCTCTGTGAGTAATTGCTGTTGTTCTTTATTCGCAATCATCCATACGGTACTTAGAATTTCAGCCTCTAACGGATCTGTAGATATGATAGAGCTTGCTTTTCGTTGTTCATTAAATAAACTCGTAAGTGGATTCATAATGTGCCCGGTATATTGCAGCGTATTACCGGAAGTGGATAATGCTGTATTTTGAAGGTTGAACTCATTTAAAAGAGACTGATTATACGGATTCAGAAAACTCACTTTCCAACTGTCTCCATAAGGATGATGTCCCATGCCCAGAATCGAACTATTACCGAAATTGACAAATGCATGGTTGACGTTCTCTTGTTCAATGAATCTTTTGATTTTCTTCAAAGCATACCCTTTGGCAAAGCCTCCGAAATCGAGTGAAATAGTGGAAGATGCAAAGGAAATGCGTTGATGGTCGTGAATTTGTATTTTGGAGAAATCTTTTAATGTAATGTCAAATAGATGAAAGGTGTTTTCATAATAATATTGGCAAAGTTGCAATATTTCCTCCAGTTCTTTGCTAATTTGAATATAACTTAGCAAAGCATGTTTATTAATTCCGGAGACTTCACTCTGGGGATCAAAACGGTTCAAAATCTTATCCAAGCGTTCCAGCTCATTGATGATATGGAACCAAAGTCTGTTTAAACGTTCTGCATCAGAATGAATAAGCAAGATATCGAATCGTGTCCCCATGATATGAGGAATGAAGCCATGAAACATGGCTTCATCTTTATAATATTTACATCCTGTCTCTAACACCTATTATCTTATTTATTTTCTTTCTTTGCCATTTCTACAGCAGTTGTAGTAATGTAATATTTGGTTAATGTATTTTCGTTTTCCCATTCCGGGATGTTTTTGTTACGTATATAATGCAGGAAAGCTTTTGCTACTTTACTGAAGTGCTCTTCATGTCCTAGTCTGTATTCCTGTGGTATATCAATAAGATAAATCCCGTTACTTTTATTTTTGACGGATAAGAACGGATAGCTTTCTTGAAGTTGTTCTATCGTCTTTTGCAATTGAGTCTCAAAAGTATGGCTGTCAATGTTTGGCTTTTTCTGAATATACAATTCTTTCACAAAACCATTCTTCTCATTTTGAACGATTTTTAAAGTTGCTTTGCTACCTTTTTTGATAGAAGTAAACGTATCTCCTCCATGAACTGGTGGCATATAATTCCATGTGACTTTCATTCCCATACAAATTCCTTTGACGGTGTAGTTGAGACTTCCGTTTGCCATAACTTTCAATACATCATTTTTTATGTATTGTTTCAGATAAATAGGGAAAGAGTCTGTTTGCGTTGATTGGCTGAACTCTGCCAATGTGATTGGGGTTGGCCAGTGTTTGGCCGAAAGTACTTTGACATCCGATTGATAATGAATTGCTTCATCTGGAAAACATTGCCAGTTGATAAGATCTATCAAATGTGTTGTTACATCTGCAATTCCTTCTCCTTGTTGTGCTATATCATAGTACCATGCAGGACGGACCAGCGGTTTTCCGGAAACCTTTTTAAAGAAATGATGTACGCTTTCCATTATTACAGAAGGGTTGTCCGGTGAGCCTTTTTGTAATTCTCCAAATAATTCGGTTTGATGTAAGAGCTCTTTTTCTATGATGTTGAGAATATCATATCGCTCCGTCATCAAATCATATAAAAGGAGCCCTTTTTGTTGTGCTAGCTGATAAGCCTCTGTCAATAATTGGAAGTCCTGTGAGTTAATAGCCAGTGGCTTATCTGCAAGAACATTATATCCGGCTTTGATAGATTCTATAATATATCGTGTCTTCTTCTGATTATTTCCAGCCAGAATTACGACATCACCTTTATGATCTGAAAGCATTTTCTGGAGATAATCTTCGCCTGTATATACTTGTTTCTTCCATGTAGTGGGAGACTTTGGCCGATGGTTGTAAGAGTCAATACTTTCCAGGTATTGATTGACGCCTATTCCTTCGGGAGCGTATATCCGGATGGTATCATTAATAACAGCTAATGCATCTTTCTGAAGCAGACTGGCATGGAAATGTCCTGGATCAAGAACGACTACTTCTATTTTACATGAATCATTGGCTTCCGCCTTATTCATAGTCTGTTTCTTGGAGAAAGAACATGAAGAAACTATAAATAAGATTGATATAAGCCCGATTCCTTTATATATAAATTTCATTTTCTTATTTATTATAGGTTTTGATTAATTTCCGGGCGTCTTTCCATCCTTTTTGGTAAGCTTCTTCCAATGTGACAATTCTTCCATTCTCTTCTTTACTCATATTGGATGCTTTCATGAAAGTGAATATTTCAATTGTTTCTTCTCTGGAGATAGGAGAGATTCCTGTTTGGAAGTATTTGAGAATCTGCTCAAGGAGTGCTTTATATCCTTGATAACCTCCTACTGTTATTGCCCCTTTGGAAGTATAGGCTGTTCCTCCATAAATTTGCGGTCCCTTTATAATAGCCCTAAAAGTTCCGATTCTACCATCTTTCCATCGTCCTACTACTACATCCCCTCTATCTGAAGACATCCGGTTGACAGATTCGCATCCTGGCCCCATAATTGTGTATAATGTTTCTACTCCATGAATACCATAGAAACCGAAATCCGGATGCGTTGGTTCCACTTTGTGAGGAGAATAACAATCGGCTCCAAGGATTTTGCCAAATTCTCCATTTCTTAATTTCTGGTTTTGAGGAGTAAATCTAAGAGCAGAAGAGGAAAAAACAGGTGCATTGTATTTTTCTGCCATTTCATAAATAGCGATTGCATCTCCTAAAGTAGCTCCGATAGGTTTGTCAATATAGCATATCTTACCTGATTTGAATACCTCGACGGCTTGTTCCAAATGTAGTCTGCCGTCATTGGTTTCCAAAAGGACACAGTCTACTTTTTCCAGTAAATCTGCTATTGATGAGGTGATTTCCACGCCATTTGCTTTGACCTTTTCAATGTATCCGGGGATTCGTTCGTAACTGGATTGAATAGTCTTTGAACCGTACGGATACGCTGCTACTACCCTAAAACCTTTGGAAAAGGTCTCATCCGAACCACTATTAATCAGTTCGGTGAAAGCGGTGGAATGGGATGTGTCCAGACCAATAATTCCGATCCGCATAACTTTTTGTGCGTGTATACTGAAGCTGATAGCCAGTAGTATAAGAAGAAGTGAGATTCTGTTTTTCATAATCCTTTATAAATTAATTCTTTCTGCACTTTCCGGGTCCAAATATAATGAAGAATTTTCTTTTCTTCGCAATATGCTGGCCGGACATTTTTCTGAAACTTCACCATAAACAGTCTGATAGACTGCTTGAGCTTTATTTTTGAACGGGACGATACAAAACATCCATTCAGCTCTTAGCAAAGCCGGTATCGTGAGTGTTAAAGCTTCTTTGGGTACTAAGTCTAGTGTCATGAAGCATTTTTCATTGACTTGCTGTTGGCGACATATTGGATCCAGCTCAACTACTTTCACAAGTTTGGGATCATTAAAGTCTGCTACATCCGGATCATTGAAAGCAATATGCCCATTTTCTCCAATTCCCAGACAAACGATGTCAACCGGATGCTTAGTCAGCAAGTCTGCATATCGCTGACATTCCTCTTCAAGGTTTTCCGCCAGACCATTCAGATAGTTGACTTTCTTGAAAGGAACTTTGTCAAAGATACGAATTCTAAGGAAATGTCCAAAACTTTGTGGGGCTTCCGGATGTATACCGATGTATTCATCCATATGAAAAGCGTTTATTCTGGTCCAGTCGATGCGTTTGTCATGAATCAGATGACTCAAAAACTCATTTTGTGAGGGGGCAGCGGCGAAAATCATATTTATTTCCGGTTTGCTTTCCAATAAACGACAAATTTGGTCGCCGACTTCTTTTGCGGCTACACTGCCCATCTCTTGAATGGACGGGAAAATTCGAACTGTTAATTGTTCCTGCTGAAAAACTTTGGTCTTAGTTTCATTTAGTATAGATAACATGGCCTTTTAATATTGTATTATTTATATTTATTTGATTATCAAAAATGACTATGTCGGCATCCTTACCGATTTCTAAAGAACCTTTTTCTTTGTCAATATGAAGAATACGGGCGGGCGTCAGGCTCATCATATGGACGGCGTCAATGAGAGGAACACCGGCTAAATATATCATGGTTCGAACCAGCCGGTCGGTTGTTGCAACACTACCGGCAAAAGCTTTCCGATCCGGCATTTTGGCCACTCCGTCTTCGATAATGACTTTCTGGCCATTGTTGAGGCTACCTAATATCGATTCACCGTCCGGCATACCCGCTCCTCTCATGGCATCAGTGCAGAGGGCTGTTTTATCAACTCCTTTGAACTTGTATACGAATTGGAGCAGGGGTTTCGGAAGATGTATGCCATCGGCAATAATCTCCACTGTCATATCTTCAATCAAGTAGGCGGCTTCTACTACTCCGGCATAGCGGAAAGCATTTTTGCGGGTCACTGATGACATGGCCGAATAAAGGTGGGTCACATGTGTATAACCTGCTGTAAAGGCTTTCTCAACTTCTTCATAAATCGCGTCGGTATGAGCGATGGAGGGGAGAATATGATGTTGTTGCAGAGTTTGCCCTAGTGCTAGAGCACCCTCCAACTCTGGAGCTACGCTCCAACGGATAATATCTTTTGAGGCTTCCAGAATGGCATTGTATTCTTCAGCTTGCGGCTTTTTCAGGAAGTTCGGGTCTTGCGCACCACATTGTTTCGGTGAAAAGTAAGGTCCTTCCAAATGTAAACCGATAAACTGCGAACCATTGATATTCATTTCTTTGGCTTTCCGATATACGGTAAACGTCGTCATTAACTCCTCGTTAGTGCTGGTAAGTGTGGTGGGAACCATTGCGGTAGTACCATACTTGGCATGTGTTTCGGCCACTCCGAGAAAAGCCTCGACAGTACCATCCATGAAGTCATGTCCTCCTCCTCCGTGGATATGCATGTCGATGAATCCTGGTGAAACATAATTCTGACGGGCGTCTATTACCTTGTCACCAACGAGCGGTTGATAGCTTTCATTGGGAATAATCTGCTCAATTTTTCCATTTTCGCATATCAATGTTTGGCCCATTTCTATGCCTGTTGGTAGAATGAGTTTTCCATTTGTTATGATGAGTCTTTCCATATTATTTCGTTTTTAATTTATTTCCAGGAGTCTATTTTATGACCTTTAACTGCAAAGAAAACCAAATATAAAAAACAGGGAATCAATACCCAATAACCGAAACGCAGACTATACATATCTGCCAGATGACCATATATCAGAGGCAGAATGGCATTGCCACATAATCCCATAATAAGAAGAGAGGAACCGGTTTTGGTGAATTTCCCTAGTCCATGAATGGAAAGTGGCCAGATACCTGCGTAGATTAAAGCATTCGGGAAACCCAATGCATTCAGAAAGAAAATGGAGGCATTGGCATGATGACCGAACAGAGTTACTTCAAAATCTGCAAATACAACTCCGAATGAAAGGAGTAATCCGATGATGGTACAACCTATAAGTGCATTTTTTTGTGAAACATATTTGGGTATTAACAGGATCCCCAGGAGGTAACCAATCATAGTACAGGCCAATGTATATGAGGGAAATGTTTTAGCTTCGAGCAGGTCCATACCCATCGAATTGGCATAATTGATGATTGTATCAATTGCGATAACCTGTGTTCCTACATGAAGAAATATAGCCACTGCTCCCAAGATAAGGTAGGGAAAGTCGAAAATACTTTTTCTGGTGTGATGGTGGCTACCTGTATCTTCCGTGCTGTTTTCTTCGTCTGTATTGATTTCAGGCAGAATGGAGTAACGGATACCGATACCGGTAAGCAGTAAAATAACACCTAGAACAGCATAAGGCACAATGACGCGTTGTATTAATTCGTCAAGCATAGCATTCTTTGTGACTATGTCTAAAGTCCCCGATTCTATAGTGGCAAAAAGCTCCTTGTCGGTAACATTTAATATCAATGCAGCAAATATGAGTGGTGAGACGATACCTGCGAATTTATTGCATATTCCCATAATACTGATTCGTTTGGCGGCACTATCAATAGGACCGATAATAGTGACATAAGGATTAGCGGCAGTTTGCAATATGGCTAATCCGGTGCCGATGGAAAATAGACCGGCCAGGAATATCTCGAATTGACGGGCTAATGCTGCCGGAACAAATAAGAAAGCTCCTAAGGCGGTAAGCATAAAACCATACATAATACCTCGCTTGAATCCCACTTTCTTGAGAAGTACTCCCGAGGGGATAGCCATTACAAAGTAGGCGATATAAAATGCAAAGGCGACAAAGTAGGATTCGAAATGTGTCAGTTCACAGGATATGCGGAAGTATGGAATCAGTATGGCATTGACCCACGACACAAATCCGAAGATAAAGAACATCCCTGCCAGAATTGCAATTGATATGTAGTATGTCTTTTTGCTGCTTATAAGGTTATTGTTTCCCATGTGTTTTTATTTTTTCAGTTCGAAATCTTTCTGTAATTTGATGTCCCGTGACGATGCGCCTATTAATACTGTAAACATGCCAGGTTCGTCTTTCCAGCATTTACTTTCGGTATCGTAGTATTGTAAGGCGCGGCGCGGTAACTTGATAGTGACTTGTTTGGATTCACCCGGTTTTAAGCCAACCTTAGTGAACCCTTTTAATTCTTTAAACGGGCGTTCTACAGAACATTTGTTTTGATGCAAATATAACTGTGCAATTTCCTGGCCATATCGTTTTCCCGTGTTAGTAATGGTGAATGATACGGCAAACTCTGTGTCCGAGTCTTTCCATACAGGTTTCATCTTTATGTTTGAATAAGTAAAAGTGGTATAGGATAATCCATAACCGAATTCAAATTGGGGGACTACACGGTAAGTATCGAAGTAGCGGTAGCCGACCATAAGCCCTTCCTTGAAACGGACGGTGTCGTTTATACCCGGATATTCTCCAAATACGTGATCAGGCATATCTTCCAGACGCTTACACCAGGTAGTAGTCAGTTTTCCCGAAGGATTGACTTCTCCAAACAATGTACGTGCCAGTGCATTTCCTCCTTCCATCCCTAGAAAACTGCCGTGCAGTAATGCCGTAGCATCATTATACCATTCTCCTATTTCGACGGGGCCACCGGAGATTAGTACCACTACAGTGTTGGGATTAACCTCCAGGATACCTTTTAATAATCTGTCCTGTTGGTAAGGAAGCTTTAAATTCGGCTTATCGTACCCTTCACAGTCAGAACCATGTTCGTGGGAGGTTCCACCTATATAGATAACCAATTCTGCTTGGGCAGCTGTATTGATTGCTTTCTTATATAGCTCTTCATCGGATTTATCAAATTCGTTCGTGAACCAATGACCAACCTTATACGCCTTTTTACTCAATTGATAACCGGGTGCATATTCGATCCGGGCTTTTCCATCTAAAAGATTTTGTAGCCCTTCCAAAGGAGTAACTTCATATTTAGCTTTAAGTTTTGTACTGCCACCTCCTGCTGCAAATACTTCGGTTGCATTTGCGCCAATCACTGCGACATTCTTGTATTGTGCCGGGTCTAGTGGTAGCATATCTTTGGAATTCTTCAATAATACCAATGATTCCTCCGCTATTTCTCTGGCAGCCTTAGTATGGGCAGGTATTGCAAGTTTGGCTGCCATACCTGTAGTGTCATAAGGAACTTGTCCTATTAAATCAAGTCGAATCATCAATTTCAGAATATTACGTACTTTTTTGTTGACGGCTTCTTCCGGAATCTCTCCATTACGTACTTTCTTCAATAAAGGATCGGCCAAATAATATTTATTGAAAGCATATTTCCCATTTTCTTTGATGCTTGTTCCCATTTCGACATCCATACCGCACAGAGCTGTTCGCTCTGTGTTATGGACTGCATTCCAGTCCGATACGACTAATCCGTCAAATCCTAGTTCATCACGAAGTAAAGTATCAAGAAGATAAGGACTTTCCGTACACCACAACCCTCGAACCTTGTTATATGCCGCCATGGCTGCCATGGCTCCACCTCGTTGTATGGCAGCTTCAAAAGCCGGAAGATAAATTTCGTGTAAGGTGCGTTCGTCTACTTCTACACTCACTTTGTACTGGTTGTATGCCTGGCTATTCAGAGCAAAATGCTTCACACAAGAGGCTACTCCCTGTGACTGTACTCCTTGTATATATGGAACAGCCAGTTCACCGGAGAAGAACGGATCCTCACTGAAATATTCCCAATTACGTCCATTGAGTAAGGAACGGTGAATGTTGACTCCCGGAGCCAGACTCACATGCTTGCCGCGTGCTTTACATTCAGCTCCAAGAACTTCTCCATATAGCTGTGCCAGATCACGGTTCCAAGTAGATGCTAAGGCGCTTAATGCAGGTAGATAGCTACATGCGTCGTTATCCCATCGGGCGGATTCCCACCCATTGGCTACTCCCTCAAATCTTACTCCGTGAGGTCCGTCGGAGTAGTGCAGGTCGGGGATGCCAAGCCTTGGAACACCGGTACTTGAAAACATCGTGTTACTGTGCAACATTCCAATTTTCTCTTCCAAAGTCATTTGTGATAATAAACTTTCTATCTGTTTATCAGTACTTGCTACTTTATTACCAGTCAGACAGGAGGAGAATATAATCAGAATCAGCCAGCTATATGGAGTCAGTCTTTTCATACTAGAATACTTGTTGTCTTTGATTATTTTGAATTATTCTTTCTTGTTTCAATTTCACTGTACACAGCATCCGGGATCAAATCAAGCCAGTAAGGATCCTGGACGAGTTCCTTGTACAGTTCAAGTGCCAGAGGGTCACTTTGCAGACGGCGGTCACCATTCTCTGCATTTTCGTGATTCTCCCATACGACGGCCTTGACACGTGGCTCTTCATCCTTCAGCTTAAACCATTCTCTTACCCATCTCTGGTGGTCGCATGTGCTGGAGTATCCTCCTTCACTAATCATGATAGGCTTGTCTGCCGATACCTGCTTGATTCCTTGCATCAGCGTGAGCGGATATCTTCTTTCTTCCGGATAAGTAGCACTAAGCGATGGTGGATAACAGCTTACTCCCAGCCAATCTACATACATATCTCCTGGATAATAGTTTTTCATTGCGTTTGCTTCCGTACCCGGCATGCTTACACTGTTGGGTGACCATACGAAGACATTGTAGGCAGTGACACCCAACTGTTCTGCAATGTTATACATACGTCTCCAAGCCTTGACATAGTTTGTGGGATCTCCGTAATACGGAGTCCAACTTCCATTCATTTCGTTGGCTGGTCTGAACCAGATGGGTCCCATGTCACGTACTTTTTGGGCAGCCACTTCGGCGAAGTATGATTTGTGAAAATCGTCAAGTTCGCCATTTGCCATTTGCTGGGTGGGAATGACGGGCAGCCATCCGTAAAGGAAGAATCGGTATTTGCCCTGATAGTTTTTTCCCCAGTATTTCTCACGTACTGTTTGCATTTCGCTGAAATTTCGTCCCGGTTCCATATTCTGATACCATAAGATCATAGATAGTTGTTTTCCCACCAATTTTTCAAATAAGGCAACGGCACACTGGTCAGTACTTCCTTCGCGGTCTTCCGGATCGAATCCGTATAATGGTGGGAATGCTCCATGATAACATCCTTTTTCGGGGACGTACTTCATGTCATTATGAAATTCTCCCATTACCTTGATTTCGTCGATGAGCATCATCGTACTGGTGGAAGCTGAAGATTTGAGAGTCGCTTTCACATATCTGCATGCTACATTACTAAAGTCTGTTTTTCCCCAAGCGTCCGACTTTCCGTTGCTGTCGGAATAGGTAATTGGTGAGGCTGCTTTTTCCCATTGGCTTTTGTCCTTGCTGGTTGATACTTCTATTTGAGCAGGGAATACAATTTGTGATGTCGGATCGGAAATAGCATGTACTGATACTTCTGTGATACTGCGTAATGATCCCAAATCAATTATTACTTCTACAGTTTGTGCATCCCAACCGACTCCTCTGTTTTTAGTCGAGAGGGTACCGGTCTCCTCATCCGTCAGTTTGGTGCCGGATGTCCAGGGATCAAGAGGGGCTTTATCAGCGTAGGCACTGTTGGCTACAACATTCATTTTATAGAATTTGCCTGCCGCCACATTAATAATGCTTTGTTCATTTGGATCTTTGGGCTTGTTTGGATCAAAAGTAACTTCCCACGATCTCGTTTCTTCTGCATTGCAAGCGTATATGAGTATTGCAACTGCTATTAACCATAAATTTTTTAATTTCATATTTAGTGGTATATTATAAGGTTGATTACTGGTTGTTTGTATTACATATCAATACAGTCATATTGGTAGCAGGCGATGCCTCCATTAGAGAATACGAGATAAACGTATAGATAATAACCATTTTTGGCAACTTTAAATACGACATCTCCGGTTCCTTCGGTGTTCTGACCGGAATTCTCGCGACCTCCATATATCTTGTCCGGACATACTACTATCTGGTTATCGAATGAACCGCTGCTAAGGTCATACATACGGACAGCATCAGAACCAGTTACGGCATAGTTGAAACTATTTACATGATTGTAAATGACATAAGGTACTTTGTTGAACACGGCATAGTCTACGGCATTGATAATTGTGTTACCCGGAGCACCTGTATTTGCCGCTTTTATGCTATTGTCTGTTCCTTTAAACCAGTAGAAATAGCGTTTGGCAGAAGTGTCTGTGACATGGCTGGCCAAGAAATAGTCACTTTGAGTATCGGTGTCATCAGCATAAATCACATCCGCCCATTTAATCCAGTTTGAAGTCAGCAGAGAGGAACTCATAATGACAAATTCCGGACTTTGTGATTGTAAAGTACCATTTATGACACGCCAGCGGGCGAATTGTACTTTACTATCTTTTTGGAATACCGGAGTTGTGATAAGGGCATTGGCATCCAAATCTCCCTGGATAGAGATCTTCCAACCAAATCTTATATTAGTGCCAGTTTTATATTCAATATATTTCTGTGGTTTCTCATTCACTCCATTAGCTTTCCATACGGTGAAAGTACCTCCTGATGGAGTATAGCTGCAGAATAAAATATTATTTCCCCGATCTGCTGTTGCATGGAAGTTTGAATTATCACCGGCAAATTGGCTGATATCCATAGAACCTGCTATTTCTCCGGTCTGGCTATTTAAGTAAATGGCACGATCATTGGCACGTTCGTTGATGACAACATATTTGTCGACTACTGCAAGTCCGGTTACTTTACCCGGTAGCAGAATACCGCTTATTTCAGATAGTCTTTTAGACCATAATAGCTTACCGCTTCCTTGGCGAATACCTGCAACAGTTTTTTGCGGAATATCTTTTTTTACCGTATATGTTGCTTTATCTATGCCATTCTGTGCTGTGACGACGATGGTCTGTTCTTGTTCATAGTCTAGTGCTTCTGTTTCGGGATTGGGACTGCATGTTGCTCCATGTGAGATATCAATGTTAGCTATCTGCTCCCCTACATTATCTATGGTTACTAATGAAATTGTTTTTTCGTTTTCATTAATGACTCCCAATAGCCCTATGGCAGGAATATCGAATTTTGTGATGCTACATTCGTTGCTCTTACGGATTTCACCTATTACTTTGAATTCGGTACTAGTCCCGGAGGTCTGATCTTTCACTGTGATATAGTTGTCTTGGGTAAGATCCATATAAAGTAATGGTGGAGTTACACTGACATTATTCGCTAAACTGGCACTCAATCTTACCCGCTTTAGTGCAGAGGTCGGCAATACATTATCCGACAATTTGGGATAATTGTATGGGAAAACAAATGTGATTGAATGATTGGTATAATCTATCTCACCTTTGAAACTATTTTCGCTGCTGTCATCGTTCGGAAACGATGCAGTGATGCTGTTGATACCTTCGCGTTGAATGTCAGAACCCAACTCTTCAGGACTGTGACAACTAGTTACTCCCCATAGAAGAACTAATGCCTGGATGATTGATATAATTTTGTTTTTCATTGTTCTAAGAGTTTTATTGTTATTTCCATTCATCATATTGCTCAATCAATGAGTTATTCTTCAATTCTTCAGACGGTACAGGAAGGACATATAATTTCTTTATAAACTTGCGGTCCTGCCCGTCGCAATCAACATATTCGTATGTATTGGTAGCGCCAATGATTTTGAAGCCATGTGTGCGATAGTTGTTGTATTCAATATGGGCTAATTCCCAACGACGCATATCCCAGAATAAATGACCTTCATAGGCTAGTTCAACCTTTCTTTCATTTCTGTAATCTTTGAACCAAGCCTCGCCTGTAGAGGATTTACCCGGTAAATTCACTTTTACTCTGGCGCGTACCTCATTCATTGCACTTTGGGCTTCCCCGATCTTATTGAGTCGATAAGCTGCTTCTGCTTTGTTCAATAAAACTTCTGCATAGCGAATTTCAACCCACGGTTGGGCGCTTTTCCCATTTTTGACGTCTGTTAGCGTTTCATCTAACAATTTCCTTAAAAAATAACCGGTTGTGGTTTTGCCGTATGAAGTACCCTGTTCCCGGTAAGGCATAAACACACCATTCTTTCCGTCAAGGCTGCAATCCATCTTTTTCCCTTTCCAGGTACATCCTCTATAGATTACAGTTGCGGCGAAGCGAGGTTCCAGTTGGTCGTATGGAGGAGTTTCATCAGTAATGCCATGCCAGGGTGTCCAGTCTATCTTTTCTCCATTTTTGCTTTCATAACATTCTACCATTTCCTGGGTAGGAGTTCCTGTTGAACCATTGTCATAACCATCACATTGTGGTACATAATACCGGTCGAAAAGATGATTAGGCCCGTTGGCAGCATCATAATCAAACTCCAGAATCGCTTCTTTATTATTCCCTTTCCATGCATCTTCATATTTGTCCGTCAGACCATATAGTTTGAGTGCAATTACATTATTAGCAGCATCATAGGCATCCTGCCAACGTTTGGCATATAACATTGCTCTCGATTTCAGAGCATAGGCTGCTCCTTTGGTGATACGCCCTTTATTTGCCGCATCCCATTCCTTGGGTAAATTATTGGCTGCAAAATCAAGATCGTCGGCTATGAATTGCCAGGTTTCTTCAGCACTGCTGCGGGCTTTATTAGTTGATACTGGCAGATCGTCATACAAGATGACACCTCCATGCCTTTTGGCTAACTGGAAATATACAAATGCACGGAAAAAGCGTACTTGAGCTTCCCAAAGCTTATTTCTATCTGCTGAAAATTCGGAATATTTTCTTTGTAGAGATAGAAATTGGTTTGTTTCTCGGATCTGTTTGTATGCTGTTGAACGTAGCCAGATACTGTATAGACAGTTATCTGGAGAGATAGCATCCGGTGTAAGTACATAAAGATTAGGATGGCCGGCTCTGTGTCCTAGCGTATATGAACCATACTTAAATGCGTCAGTCAGACTTTCTGTAAAACTTCCGTAGAATTGGGCCTCCCCGAATTGACCGTAATCATGCAGGAGGGGGTAGAAACTATTCACATATTTGTCAACCTGGGTTTCATCTTGCCAGATGATTTCATCACTAACGGTAGTCGTTTGTTTTACTTCATCCAGCCAGTCGTTGCACGAACTTAAAGTCAGCAACACAAAGAAGAGTGATATATTAATAGATAACTTTTTCATATAGCGTATATTTTAGAATGTAATTTTAGCTCCAAGTGTATAAGTCCTTTGTTGCGGATAATATCCATTGTTTACAGCTGGAGATTCCGGGTCGATGTTGTACTTGGACACAGCGCTGAAAGTCAGAAGGTTGTACCCCTCAACATAGAGGCGAAGAGCTTCCACTCCCAATGGACTCAACCATTTTTTAGGGAAATTGTATCCTATTTGGGCTGTTTTTATTCTCAAATAGTTTCCGTTACGATACCAGAATGTGGAGGCCAGCCCGTTATTCAAACTTCTCGGATTGATTTCCAGACAAGGGAACTCTGCATTTGTATTTTCGGGTGTCCAGGAGTTTGCCACCAGATAGACTGGTGCATTGCCATTCTGATAGAATGGACGCGTGAAGGCCGTAGCGCTTTGGATTCCGGATGAACCGGTTGCCGTATATACTCCGGTTAATGCAACATCGCTGCCAAGCCCCCATGATGCCAAAATATCAAAATCGAATCCTTTCCAGTTACCAAATAAATTGAAAGAACCTGTGTGGGTCGGTCTTGAACTTTTACCTACATACCCCTGATCTTGATTGACGGTTATAATACCGTCTCCATTTCTATCCATATACTTGATATATCCGGGATAAGCCGGTCGGTCGGGCATGGTAGCGGAGTTGGCTATCTCTTCCTCACTCTGGAACAATCCCTGGGCAATGAATCCCATTTTCGAACCGATTTGCTTTCCGGTCAGTCGTCTGTATTCCGGTGTGTTTTCAGAGTCACCTGCATATTTGAGCCACCTTCCGTATGCGTATGACCAGATTAATTTGGCTCCATAACTGAAACTTCCAATTCTGTTCTGATGTGTAAAAGTGACATCAAAACCCTTATAATCTGCTTTGTTTACGTTTGCAGTTGAAAAATAATAGCCTCCCATGGAAGGAGTATGCGAACCGGTTACGGAAGATAATTTGTCATATTCATATTTATAAAAAGCATCCAGTTCCATTCCTAATAATCCATTCCATAAAGTTACATCTACTCCGATATTATAGTTGAGGCATTGCGCCCATGTCAAATTGGGATTTCCCAATACGGACGGATAGATAGCTGTTTGACTGGCTCCGCCTATTACTACAGAATTGGGGGATGTGCTCATCGTATTTCTCCATTGGAAAGGCTGGATGCCGCTGGTTGCAGTTTTTCCAATACCTGCTCTTAATTTCAGATTGTCTACCCAAGTAGCATGAAACCATTTTTCATTATTGATTCTCCAGGCAAGAGAGAGACCGGGCAGGGTGACCCAGCGTTTGTTCATACCACCAAACAGATAACTACCATCGTGGCGTAGTGAAGCCTCCAAATAATATTTGTCAGCGTAATTGTAGTTCAAACGACCTACAAAACCGGCTACACGTGTCTGGCTGCTTCTCCCCGAAGGTATAGCAGGTTGCTCTTTCCCCTCTTTGGTGAATCCTGTGATTTGGTTCAACTCATCCAACTGAATGAAATCTAATCCGGTTCCCGTTACACCGAGATTGTTGCTATTACGTTCCCGTGTTTCGGCCAGCAATAATACTCCGATCGAGTGATCTCCAAATTTGTTATCATACGTGATACTGGTTTGCGTAGTGAACTCTTGGGCGCGTGATGCCGATTCGGATAATATAGGTGTATCTTTCAACACACTGTAGTCCTTATGGTAGGTGAGTGTGGTAGTGGCTGCATTAGGTAAATCCATAATCATGACTTCATTCGGCTTGGTCAACTGTTTAGTCATCCCATGAACTAAGTCGTACGCTCCCTGGAATTTTAAACTTAATCCTTTAAGCCAAGGTGTGTCGTATTTCAGACTGAAATTAGACTGCATATATGATTGGTTGGACCTGTTATATCCTGAATCGTATATGGATGCGATAGGAGCTACCGGAGAACCGGAAGTCGGGGTTGAAACATCGTATATTTTCCCATTATATTCATAAGTATCCTGTACATATGGCAAAGCATAGCATACCTGTTGGGGAATATTCATCCAATCATCCGGATCGGCAGAAAATTTGGGAGCATCCCGTTTTTCTATACGCCCCGAAACACCTAATGACAGACTAAGTCCTTTAGCCAACTGTGCGTCGATATTAGAACGAAGATTCATTCGACGGTATTTGAACTTATCTATATTTCCTTTTTCTTCCAGATAACCGATAGATGTGAAGAAACGAATCTTTTCACTTCCTCCTGATGCTGAAATATTATGATGTTGGCGAACACCGGTTCCATATACTTTATCGTACCAATTGGTATTTCCCCATCCGTCGACACCCTCGCGCATTTTGCGCACCATGTCGACAGTAAACACTTCCGTATCACCTTGTAGAAGACGGGCTTTATTGTACCAATAAGCATATCCCGGTCCATCGAGCCATTCTTGTTCTTCTGCATTCTGGCTGATACCCACAGTACCTGTATAGCTAATGGTGACTTTATCTGTTTGTCCCTTTTTGGTTGTGACAATGAATGCTCCATTTGCGTCCAGACCATAAACGGCTACGGCTGATGCATCCTTTAATACAGACACAGATTCTATTTCATTCGGATCGAGTCCGTTGAAGTCACTTGCGCTTCTTCTGATGCCGTCAATAACATAGATGATACCACTTTGCCCGCGTATGGACAAGGAGGCATTATCCGCACCGGGTTGTCCACTGGCTTGTACGGCGGAAATACCGGCAACACGTGCACCGATGATATTACTGATTCCCATGGTTGGGGCTTTAAGGATTTCTTTATCGGAGACAGTAGATATGGCGGCGGTCAGACTACCGCGCTTTTGAGTTCCATAGCCTACCACTACGATTTCATCCAGCGAGGAAACATCTTCTTTAAGAGTGATATTGATATTCGTCTTATTACCTACTTTGACTTCCTGACTGACCATTCCGATATAGGAGAATACCAATACGTCATTCTTATGGGCATTAATGCTATATTTTCCGTCAACATTTGTAATGGTACCGACATTCGTTGCACCCTTGACAGCTACAGATACGCCAGGTAATGGTTCATCATTACCATCTTTCACAAACCCTTTTATTACTTCTTGTGCAAGACAATCGAGAGTGCACATTAAAAGAGTAATAAACAACGAGGTTACTAACCTTGGATTCCATCTGATTTTCTTCATTGCATGATAAGTTTTTAAATATTAGATCGTCGATTTGAAATTTTAATTTCTAACAATAGTCTCTTTAGACCGGTTAACTAGTTAATGATACAAAAGTATTCTGTTTCAAAGACATGTGCGGTGGCAAAAACGAAAAACTATCTTCAAAAAACGAAGAATAATGCATTGTTAATCTTCTTTTGGCGTTTTTCTTTTTAAGAACCATTCGAAGAACTTATATATAGTTTCGTTTGATTCGGGAGTAGGATCATGTTTGGGCCTGTTCGTCATTGCTACTCGATGATGATAACCCAAAAGTCGGTTGACTGCGACAGAGTGATTTAATGGAATCCATCTGTCTACATTATCAGAATAACCTCCTGATACGAGAAATGGGCGAGGAGCCAATAAAGAATGGAGTTCATGTAAATCATGCCCCTCTTTACATAGTCTGGCATAGACACTTGTTGAAGAGTTATTGCCGTTGTTGCTCCAGATCTTTTTCCAGGGTGGGGGATAATACCCCAAGTACCAAGGTTCCCAATAATTGATATAATTATCTTTGGTTTCATCAAAGACGATACCCGGATCACTCCAGGCGGTGCAGGCAAACTTTTCGTATAAACAAGAAGCAAACATAGCCCATTTAGCACCGTAGGAGTGTCCCATGATACCAATTCGGGTAGAGTCGACACTTTCGACTCTGGCTAATACTTCCCAAGCATTGGCTGCCGCATAAGCAAGTACTGAAAGAGGTTGCATAGTGGAGTTGTTGATAGTCGGGTAATAGAGAGAGTAAGTCTTATCTTTGGTGGTCTGTTTAGTTCCTATTGAGAGAGTAACGAATCCTCTTTTGGTTAATTGGTAGGCGAAATCTCTATTAGCTTTTCCTCCCCATCCGATAGCTGTTTCCGGTTCGTAGAATACTGTGATAACGGCAGGATGTTTCCCTTTCTTATTTGGTTCCAGTAAATAGCCGTAAATCTGTTCCAGAGGAGTCCAATAAAAACGCACTAAATGTTGTTTGAAATCTTCGCGTTCTGTGGTTTTTATAATCTCCAGTTTTTGATTGGTGATGATAGCCGGCCAATGACCGATCAGGTTCAACCATTTGTCTTTTATTTCTTTTCTTCGTTTTAGCCAGTCGTCTGCGTTTTTGACTGTATCTCCATTGTAAAATAAAAGAGGGTTGCGGTAAGTTCCAAATTTCTCCTGATACAGTGGTGGTGGGGTAAAGTAGGCGGATAGCTTCTCCCAGTTTCTTTTTGTTTGGTTAATCTCTAATCTTTTGCACCCCATTATTGAGGTGATCCCCAAATAAATAATAATAGGATAGATAATCGTTCTTGTTTTTCCTCTTATGGTATGTCTTTGCATAGTATTAATATCTAAAATGTATTTCGAAAAGTATGAAAACAAAGGTAGGTCATTCTCATGAATGATCTTAATGTCAAAACGAAAAACAGTCTTCAGAAAGCGTTTATTTTATCTTTGTCTAGTCTTTTTCTGCCGGTATTCAATAGGTGAACATCCTTTGAATTTTTTGAAAATCCGGGCAATGTTATTATAGTCTGTAAAGCCTACTTCCATTGCTAAATCGGCCAATGGACGGTCGGTTGTGAGCAGTAGATCTGCAAGATGATTACACCGGCAATTCAGAATATATTGGTATATAGAGGTATTCAGTGCGTTTTTGAATTTCACTTCGAAGTTTCTGCGGGATAGCGGAATGTTTGCAAGCAGAGACTCTATGGTCAAATCGGAACTGTAATGAGACTCTATATACTTCACTACTTCCAGAATATAAGGGTCTTTGATATTGTGTTTCTCCGTAGATTGCCGTAATTCGATGCGGATAGGATTGATAACAATATTGAAAGTACCTTCGTGTTCCTTTTTTATTTGTTGATGAATAAGTCTGCCGATAGAATAGCCTCCTCTTTCTACTTCGAGCTCTATGGATGAAATGGGAGGGTCGGAAATATTACACATCAGTTCGTCATTGTCCACGCCTAATAAAGCAATTTCTTCCGGAATAGGAATATTCGTCATTTTGCAAGTTTCAGAAATGAACAGGGCGTGCGCATCGTCACAACAAAATAGAGCGACTGGCTTTGGGAGTTCCTGCAACCATTGGCTTACTTCCATTCTTATCTCGTCTTCCTGCTTATCCGATTCGAAACTGAAAAATTCGCCTCCGATACGTTTTACCTCCTGCCGATAACCTTCGCAGCGTTCGTCAGACCAAACAACTCCTTTAACACCGAAATAAGCAAAATTGCGAAACATCCGTTTGGCAAAAAACTGGGCTGCCATTCTTCCCGTACCTTTATAATCACCTGTCAGATTAGAGTAAGTGACGCTCCGGTGATGGTAGTTTTGTAGTACTACCGGAATATTCAGCTCCTTCTGCAAATCGATCGTATCGTTATTCCACTGACCGATGATGGCATCCGCTTTCCATTCTTTCGCCCATTTCAGAATGCCTTGTTCGCCATGCATTGCGCTATAATAAGAAGGTAGCCGGTAAAAGAGCCAGGGACCGTTTTCTTTGGAGTATTGGACAAGTCCCCGTAGCAGTTTCCTGTCAAATTCGCTTGAATAGTCTATCAATAGAAGAATCTTAATCATAGTTCTATGTTTTTCTTTAGTATAATGTAGGGATGCACAAATATAGAAGAATTCTTTTGTTCTCTCGCAATAAAGACTTAATTTTGTTGCAGCCAACACTTATCTGACACCCGGGTCTCATGAGCACTGACACCCGGGTGTTGGTATGCTTGACACCCGGGTCTCAATGGTGTTGACACCCGGGTGTCAGATAGAACGCGAGTATAAACGAAAAAAGAAAGGAGTATAAACGATGGCAGTGCCTTATGTAGTGAGAAAAAAAGCCGATTTAACATCGGGAGAAAGAAAAGAATTATGGTATGGTGTACCCAAAAAACTGATAGATCCGATTCGGAATAGAGAATTTGCCGAGTACATGGAAAAACGGAGTGGATTTCATCGCGGGCAGATAGATGGTATATTGACGGAAATGGTTGATGCTATCCGTAGTCTGTTGTCTATCGGACAGCCGGTTACTATCGAAGGACTTGGCACATTCCATACGTCACTGACCAGTCCGGGATTTGAACGCCCCGAACAGGTAACCCCAGGAAAGGTGTCCGTTTCACGTGTCTATTTCGTGGCTTGTCCTGAATTTAGCCGGGAAGTGAAAAAAATGAAATGCATGCGTATTCCTTTTAATCTGTATATGCCCGAAGAGATGCTGACCAAAGAAATGAAGAAAGCGGACCGGGAGCAGGAGCGGGAAGAATATGACCGTATGGTGGCACCGGAAATCGAGGAAGAAGTTCAGGAATAAGATAAATTAATACCCTCCCTGTCTTATTTATGAGATAAATCCCTATCTTTGTGGCACTTTTTACGAAAAAAGCAAATTCAAATTAATAGATATAGAAAAGAAAATGGCACAAGAAGACGTTTTTAAGAAGCTTGTATCGCATTGCAAAGAGTATGGTTTCGTATTCCCTTCGAGCGATATCTACGACGGACTAGGCGCTGTGTATGACTACGGTCAGATGGGCGTTGAATTGAAAAATAACATCAAGAAATACTGGTGGGACAGCATGGTGCTGTTGCACGAGAACATTGTCGGTATCGACTCTGCCATCTTTATGCATCCTACTATCTGGAAGGCTTCCGGACACGTAGACGCATTCAATGACCCTTTGATTGACAATAAAGACTCTAAGAAACGTTATCGTGCTGACGTGTTGATCGAAGATCAGCTGGCTAAGTATGACGATAAAATCAATAAAGAAGTAGCGAAAGCTGCCAAGAGATTCGGCGAATCTTTTGATGAGGCTCAATTCCGTTCTACCAACGGACGTGTATTGGAGCATCAGGCAAAACGTGACGCACTTCACACTCGCTTTGCTAAAGCTCTGAACGACGGTAATCTGGAAGAATTGCGTCAGATCATTATTGATGAAGAAATCGTATGCCCGATCTCCGGTACAAAGAACTGGACAGAAGTTCGTCAGTTTAATCTGATGTTCTCTACTGAAATGGGTTCTACTTCCGAAGGAGCCATGAAGATTTATCTTCGTCCGGAAACTGCACAGGGTATTTTTGTAAACTACCTCAATGTACAGAAGACGGGTCGTATGAAAGTTCCTTTCGGTATCGCACAGATTGGTAAGGCTTTCCGTAACGAGATCGTTGCCCGTCAGTTCATCTTCCGTATGCGTGAGTTCGAACAAATGGAAATGCAGTTCTTCGTAAAACCGGGAACGGAACTTGACTGGTTCAAGAAATGGAAAGAAATCCGTCTGAAATGGCATAAGGCGCTGGGCTTCGGCGATGCAAGCTATCGTTATCATGATCACGATAAATTGGCGCATTATGCAAATGCTGCAACTGACATCGAATTCCTGATGCCGTTTGGCTTCAAAGAGGTAGAAGGTATCCACTCCCGTACCAACTTCGACTTGTCACAACATGAGAAGTTCTCCGGAAAGAGCATTAAATACTTCGACCCTGAACTGAACGAATCATATACTCCGTATGTAATTGAAACTTCTATCGGTGTAGACCGTATGTTCCTTAGCATTATGAGCGCCGCTTATTGCGAAGAACAACTGGAAAATGGTGAAAGCCGTGTTGTTTTGAAATTGCCTGCTGCTTTGGCTCCGGTGAAACTGGCGGTTATGCCGTTGGTGAAGAAAGACGGTCTGCCTGAAAAAGCGCGTGAAATCATCGATGACCTGAAGTTCCATTTCCATTGCCAATATGACGAAAAAGATAGCATCGGCAAGCGTTACCGCCGTCAGGATGCAATCGGTACCCCGTACTGTGTAACAGTCGATCATCAGACATTGGAAGATAACTGTGTGACATTGCGTAACCGCGATACCATGCAGCAAGAACGTGTGGCTATCTCTGAACTGAATAATATCATTGCAGACAGAGTAAGTATCACTTCTCTATTGAAAACTTTACAATAAACCTTTGACGAATGAGTAAAAAGATCTATTTATTCTCCTTAGTATTGTTGGCTCTTGCATTCACTGCTTGCAGTGAGACGGAAGAGACGGGCAAATATGATAACTGGCAGGCACGTAATGAAGCTTTTATAGATTCAATAGCCAATGCTCATGCAAATACCGCTACACGTGGTCAGTTGGATTCTATTCATATGATTGCATATCCTGGAGTTCCTATCTATTTTAAAAAGAAAACTCCTGTGGGTGATGGAGTGATTCAAGATATTATCCCGCGGGCAACAGATGAGGTTACTGTATATTATAAAGGTTCTTATATCATTTGGGGTAATACTGGTGGTTATGTTGATAAACAAGATAACTTTATAGGGGAAGTGTTTAATGGCTCTTTTACTGAAGCGAATCCTAGCATTGATTTTTCAAGAACTGCGAACTTAACGGTTAATGGGCTTGCGACTGGTTTGTCAGAGGTATTGCAACGAAGAAAAATTGGTGAACGTTTGGAAGTGTATGTTCCATGGAAATATGGTTATGGTAGTAGCGATTATACTCCAAAAGGTTCTTCGATTACTATTTTAGGTTATTCAACTTTAGTATTTGATATTCAAATGTTAAAGTGCGAAAAATAATCACTTATTATCATTTGGAATTTATTAAAATAAAGTTCCCTTATTCTAATCCTATTTCATCTATGGCAAAGGATAGAATAAGGGAGCTTATTATTAATATAGCATTGGTTTAGATATGATTTTTATTCTATGAATTATTTCTAAAACTGAAGTATTTCATATATTGTATTTCTACCAGGAGTAATACCATGGAAATTCTTATCTGCAGGTAAGTCATATCCTATAGGATTGTTCCATTTATCCCATACAATAGCTTGATTTGCATTCTTTTCATTTTCATCATCAATCCATAATCCTCATTGTCATGATGTCGTTTGACTACTCCTTATGTTTTGTTCCTTCTTGCTTATATTACAGAAGATTACATTTTTGATTTTTTATACTACTCTCCCTAATCTGCAAATGTGTTGGAATCGTCACCTGCTTGATAGTCTTATCTCCTTTTATCTGATCGATAAGTAGTTGGCAGGCAGTTTCTCCCATTTTATAGGTCTGATGTGATACTGCTGATAATTTCGGTTCCACATAATTAGCATGCTGCTCGTCTGTATACCCGATGATTGCCACATCATTCGGAATCCGGAGGCCGTGATTTTTGATAACTTCCATTGCTGCGAAAGCCAATGTGTCATTCATGGCAAGAATAGCATCCGGAGGCTGTGGAAGTGACAGTAAAGTTTCTGTGGCAATCTTGCCTTCCTCATAATCAATCTTCCGGCAGACTACCAACTCTTTTTCGATCGGAATACGATTTTCACGCAAGGCTTCCAGATAGCCATGTTTTCTTCTCTTTACAATATCCAGATGATTGGCTCCTCCGATAAAAGCTACCCGCTTACTTCCATTATCCAGAAGATGCTGTGTAGCTATCTGTGCGGATTGGGCCCCATCTGCTATCACCGATGAAAATTGGTCGGTCAGGCAAACACGGTCGAACAGGATAAGTGGCATATTAATGTCTTTCAAGGCGGAGATGTGGGAGAAATCGGTTGTTTCTTGAGACAGACAGGCGATGATACCTTCCACGCGCATATTGACCAGATTCTCAATATTTCTTTTTTCATGCTCGTAAGATTCATGCGAGGTCGTGATAATCACGAAATATCCGTTGGCAATAGCCATATTCTCTATTCCATTCAGAATTGATGCAAAGAAATGAGTGACAATATCCGGAACGATCACTCCGATGATACGTGGCGCATTTTTCCGCAGGCTCATGGCAAAAGGATTGGGACGATAGTTCATCTCTTTAGCCAGTGCCTTTGCTTTGGCGCAAAGTTCACGGCTGATTTCCGGACTATCTTTTAGTGCCCTGGATACAGTAGGAATTGATACCCCCAATGCTTGGGCGAGATCTTTGAGTGAAGTATGTTTCCGGTTTTCCATTTGAAAGACTGCAACTTAGATTCTTTTTACAAAGAAAGCACATTCCCGGAAAATTAAAAGCATCTGAAGCAATATTTTTTACGTAAACCGTTACGTTGGTTTTTCGACCGCTCTCTGCTGCACTGAAACTATTACTGACCTATTTTTGTCGCATACAAAATGATTTAAAACCTAAAAGTATGCAATACCATGAAATCGGAAAGACAGGGATGAAAGTTTCATCTCTTAGTTTTGGAGCTTCTTCTTTAGGAGGAGTTTTCCATGATTTGAAAGAAAAAGAAGGCATTCAGGCTGTGTTTACCGCTGTTGAGGCAGGAATGAACTTTATCGATGTGTCTCCTTATTACGGACATTATAAAGCGGAAACTGTTTTAGGAAAGGCGCTTAAAGATCTTCCTCGCGACCGTTATTACCTTTCTACCAAAGTGGGACGTTATGGAAAAGATGGAGTAAATCTGTGGGATTACTCTGCAAAGCGTGCTACCGAAAGTGTGTATGAGAGCATGGAACGTCTGAATATAGATTTTATCGATCTGATAAATGTACACGATGTGGAGTTTGCCGATTTGAACCTGGTAGTTAATGAAACTCTGCCTGCTTTGGTTGAGTTGCGTGAAAAAGGAGTGGTAGGACACGTTGGAATTACCGACTTGCAACTCGAGAACCTGAAATGGGTAATTGACCATTCACCAAGCGGTACGATTGAATCTGTGCTTAGCTTCTGCCATTATTGCTTGTGTGATGATAAATTAGCAGACTTCCTGGACTACTTCGAATCCAAAGAAATCGGTGTGATTAATGCTTCTCCGCTTTCAATGGGACTGTTGAGTGAACGTGGTGTTCCTGCCTGGCATCCGGCTCCCAAACCCTTGGTAGAGGCTTGCCGTAAAGCAATGGAACATTGCAAAGCTAAGAATTATCCGATTGAGAAGCTGGCTATGCAGTTCTCCGTCAGCAATCCCCGTATAGCAACGACTTTATTTAGTACAACTAATCCGGAGAATGTGAAAAAGAACATCGCTTTCATCGAAGAACCTATTGACTGGGAACTCGTTCGGGAAGTGCAGGAGATTATCGGAGAGCAGAAACGTGTAAGTTGGGCAAACTCATAAAACAGCGTCATTCGTATGGACTATACAGTTATTGATGCGCACGCCCATCTGTGGTTACGACAGGATACTGTTGTGGACGGATTGCCTATCCGGACTTTGGAAAATGGCCGTTCGGAATTTATGGGAGAAATCCGGCAAATGGTTCCGCCCTTTATGATAGACGGAGTGAATAGCGCGGAAGTTTTTCTTTCGAATATGGACTATGCGCAAGTGGCTGCGGCTGTCATTACCCAAGAGTTTATTGACGGTATTCAGAATGATTATTTGTCAGAAATCGTTTCCCATTATCCCAACCGTTTCTTTGTCTGCGGAATGTGCGAGTTTCGCAAACCTGGATTCTTGGAGCAGGCGAAAGAGCTTATAGCCAAAGGTTTTAAGGCTATAAAAATACCTGCCCAGCGTTTGTTGTTAAAAGAGGGACGGGTAATGCTGAATAATGAGGAAATGATGCAGATGTTTCATTCTATGGAAGAACGGAATGTCATGCTCTCCATCGATTTGGCTGACGGAGCAACACAGGTTTCCGAAATGGAAGAGATTATTCAGGAATGTCCCCGCCTAAAAATAGCTGTCGGACACTTCGGAATGGTGACACGTCCGGGCTGGAAAGAACAAATCCGCCTGGCACGTCATCCCAATGTGATGATTGAATCCGGAGGAATCACCTGGCTTTTCAATGATGAATTTTATCCTTTCAAAGGAGCAGTGAAAGCCATTCGTGAAGCAGCAGACTTGGTTGGCATGGAGAAACTGATGTGGGGATCGGACTATCCGCGCACCATTACAGCAATCACCTACAAGATGTCATACGATTTTGTGGTGAAGTCTTCCGAGTTGACGGAAGAGGACAAAAGACTCTTTTTGGGAGAAAATGCCCGGAACTTCTATGGATTCACGGATCTCCCCGTACTTCCTTACATCAAGAACATGTCCGAATGATAGAGAAAACATCCTTATTGTAAAACTAGATTTATACCATGAAAAAGAATACATATACAATACCTTTAGCGTTAGTTTTCTGCCTTTTCTTTCTGTGGGCGATAAGCAGCAATCTGCTTCCCACGATGATCCGGCAATTGATGAAGACATGTGAACTGAATACCTTTGAAGCCTCCTTTACCGAGACTGCCTACTGGTTGGCTTATTTTATTTTCCCCATCCCCATAGCGATGTTTATGAAACGTTACAGCTATAAGGCGGGAATTATTCTCGGACTGGTATTAGCAGCAATCGGAGGCCTGCTTTTCTTTCCTGCCGCCATTTTAAAAGAATATTGGGCTTACCTCTGTATCTTCTTTATTATCGCTACGGGAATGTGCTTTCTGGAGACAGCTGCCAATCCGTATGTGACGGTTTTAGGAGCATCCGAAACTGCTCCCCGCCGATTGAATCTGGCACAGTCTTTCAATGGACTCGGAGCTTTTATCGCTGCCATGTTTTTGAGTAAGCTCATCCTTAGCGGAACTCATTACACGCGAGAGACCCTTCCTGTAGATTATCCGGGGGGCTGGCAGGCCTATATCCAATTGGAAACGGATGCCATGAAACTCCCTTATCTGATATTGGCTATACTGTTGATTGCCATAGCTGTTGTCTTCATCTTTTCAAAATTGCCGAAGATTGGGGACGAAGGAGAAACGGCTTCTTCCGATAAAACGACTTCTTCGGGTAAAACGAAAGAGGGTAGCCAGAAAGAAAAACTGATAGACTTCGGTGTATTGAAGCACTCACACTTGCGGTGGGGAGTGATTGCGCAATTCTTCTATAACGGCGGACAGACGGCGATAAACAGTCTGTTCCTGGTTTACTGTTGCACTTATGCCGGATTGCCGGAAGATACGGCGACTACCTTCTTCGGATTGTATATGCTCGCATTTCTTTTGGGGCGTTGGATCGGTACCGGATTGATGGTGAAATTCCGTCCACAGGATATGCTACTGGTTTACGCCTTGATGAATATTCTTTTGTGCGGGGCAGTGATGATATGGGGAGGTATGATCGGGTTATACGCAATGTTGGCTATCTCTTTCTTTATGTCTATAATGTATCCCACGCAGTTCTCATTGGCGCTAAAAGGACTGGGGAATCAGACAAAGAGCGGTTCGGCATTTCTGGTAATGGCTATTGTCGGCAATGCCTGTCTGCCACAGTTGACGGCTTATTTTATGCATGCCAATGAGCATATCTATTATATGGCCTATTGTGTGCCGATGATTTGTTTTGTCTTCTGTGCATATTACGGCTGGAAAGGTTATAAAGTAATCGATTAATAAACTTATTATCAAACATATCAAATGAAAGCAGTTCAAATTGTCAATCCCTCCGAAATGAAGGTGGTTGAACTGGAAAAACCGACCGTTGGTGCCGGTGAAGTATTAGTAAGAATCAAGTATGTGGGTTTCTGTGGCTCTGACCTGAATACCTTTTTAGGACGTAACCCAATGGTGAAGTTACCGGTAATCCCGGGACATGAGGTAGGAGCGGTGATTGAGGAGATTGGTCCGAATGTTCCGGCTGGCTTTGAAAAAGGGATGAACGTGACATTGAATCCATATACCAATTGTGGTAAATGTGCTTCCTGTCGTAATGGTCGTGTCAATGCCTGTGAGCATAATGAAACGTTAGGGGTACAGCGCAATGGAGTGATGTGCGAATATGCAGTTTTACCTTGGACGAAGATTATTCCGGCTGGTAATATCTCTCCTCGCGATTGTGCGTTGATTGAGCCGATGAGTGTCGGATTCCATGCGGTATCTCGTGCGCAGGTGATCGATAATGAGTTGGTGATGGTTATTGGCTGCGGTATGATTGGTATCGGTGCCATTGTACGTGCTGCTTTGAGAGGAGCAACAGTCATTGCTGTCGACTTGGATGACGAGAAACTGGAACTGGCGAAAAAGGTAGGTGCTTCTTATGTGATTAACTCCAAGACAGAAAATGTACACGAACGGATGCAACAGATAACAGAGGGCTTCGGTGCCGATGTGGTGATTGAAGCTGTCGGCAGTCCGGTCACTTATGTGATGGCGGTGGATGAAGTCGGATTCACGGGGCGTGTGGTTTGCATCGGCTATGCCAAGAGCGAAGTAGCTTTCCAAACGAAATATTTCGTTCAGAAAGAACTGGATATCCGTGGTTCCAGAAATGCGTTGCCGGCAGATTTCCGTGCGGTTATTAATTATATGAAAGAAGGCAACTGTCCGGTGGAAGAACTGATTTCGAAGATTGCCAAACCGGAAGGAGCTTTGGACGCTATGCAGGAATGGACGGCTAATCCGGGAAAGGTGTTCCGTATACTGGTTGAGTTCTGATAAGTTCTTGTAATAAGAATAGTTGTTGATACCTGTTGTTCGGGTATGTAATAAGTGAGAGGAGGCTGAATACAGTCTCCTCTCTTTGGGAGATAGGGTGATGTAACATGAGTAAATATAGATGTAACATTCTTCATTCGATATGTAGCATCACAAAGAAATCATGTAGCATACTTTGGGCAATATATCTGTTTGCATTTTCTATTTTTGTGATGTGGAAGATAACAAGGAACATTTTAAATAATTAGCTTTCAAATAATAGATAATGTAGCCAGTTAATAAAAAAACGATGATTATGCTGAAAACAAAAATCAACACTATTCTGCTGTGTACTCTTTTTACATTGTTCTTCCCGCTATCAGCCGGAGCACAATACCGTAATCCTATTCTTTATGCTGACGTGCCCGATATGTCAGTATGTCGCGCAGGCGATTACTTTTACATGGTTTCCACTACTATGCACCTGATGCCGGGGGCGCCTATCATGCGTTCGCCGGACATGAAACATTGGGAAACTATCAGCTACGTATTTTCTCGCATTGACGATGGTCCTCGTTATGATTTGCTCGAAGGCACTGCTTACGGGCAAGGACAATGGGCATCATCTATCCGCTATCATGACGGTAAATTCTATGTCTGGTTTACAGCCAATGGCGCGCCCGGACGTGGGTTTGTCTATACTGCGACAGATCCGGCCGGTCCCTGGAAACTTCTTTCGCGTCCTCCGCATTTCCATGACGGTTCGCTTCTGTTTGATGATGACGGGCGGGTGTATCTCTTTCACAGTACGGGACAGCTTACGGAGTTGAACCCCAATTTGACCGATGTACTTCCCGGTGGCATCAATCAGCAAATATTTGAACGGGATGCTGACGAACAAGGTCTGTTGGAAGGTAGTTCCGTCATCAAGCATAATGGGAAATATTACTTGCTGATGATTTCTATGGATTGGAGTATTCCTGGCCGTCTGCGTCGTGAAGTATGCTATCGTGCCGATAAGATTACCGGACCTTACGAAAAGCGTGTCATTCTTGAAACGGAGTTCGACGGGCATGGCGGTGTTGGTCAGGGATGCATCGTAGATGGGAAAAACGGTGAATGGTACGGACTGATTTTTCAGGATCGTGGTGGCGTAGGGCGTGTGCCGTGTCTCATGCCTTGTACATGGACGGAAGATGGTTGGCCTATGCTGGGAGACAAGGATGGGCACATTCCGAATGATACCACTTTATCGTATATGTCAATGGATGGTATCTGCGGTTCGGATGATTTTTCCGCTTCCGGGCTTTCCCTCTATTGGCAGTGGAATCATAACCCCGTCGATCAGGCATGGAGCCTTACCGACCGTCCCGGATTTCTGCGTTTGAAAACCTCCCGTGTGGTAGATAACCTGTTTGTTGCTCCCAATACGTTGACTCAACGTATGGTAGGACCGAAATGTATGGGCACTGTCAGTCTCTCTCTGGCGGGGATGAAAGATGGTGACCGTGCGGGATTATCGGCTTTTAATGGTGACAGCGGTGTGCTTACGGTTGAAAAGAACGGAAATAAACTGTCTCTTGTGATGAGTGAACAGAAAAGTGTGTTTGAGAAAACGAAGCGTGCCATTAGCCGTGTGGATATGACCGAACAAGCCCGTATACCTCTAAACAAAGAGCTTGTCTATTTGCGTGTGGAAGGTGACTTTACCAATGGACGGGATGAGGCTCGTTTTTCTTATAGTCTTGATGGGAAAACATGGCTACCTGTCGGTCTGCCTATTAAGATGAAGTTTGACTACACCCGTATGTTCATGGGCAGTAAGTTTGCCATATTTAATTATGCTACACGTTCCGTGGGCGGTTATGTGGATGTGGACTCTTTTGATTATTCGTTCTGTGATGCGTCAATGTAACACACAAATATGTATTTGTAACCAATGAAACATTGTTTTATTGGAAAATAGGCTATTTTTGTTTCCAAATTAATCATAACTAATAAGTATAATATTATGAAAAGAGGTTGGATACCGATTATGGGTGTTTGTTTGGTGTTATCGTTTTCGGCATGTAAGCAATTGCTGCCTTACCAGGACACTTCTTTAACGGCGGAACAACGGGCGGAGGATTTGTTGCCCCGGTTGACTTTGGAAGAAAAAGTATCATTAATGCAAAATGCGTCACCTGCTATCCCCCGACTGGGAATTAAAGAATATGAGTGGTGGAATGAAGCGTTGCACGGTGTGGGACGTGCCGGATTGGCTACTGTTTTTCCCCAGTCTATCGGTATGGGAGCTTCTTTTAATGATTCATTATTATATGAAGTGTTCAATGCCACTTCCGATGAGGCTCGCGTAAAATCGCGTATTTTCGGTGAAAGCGGCGTGCTGAAACGCTATCAGGGATTAACATTCTGGACACCGAATGTCAATATATTCCGTGACCCTCGTTGGGGACGCGGTCAGGAAACATACGGTGAAGACCCTTATCTGACAGGACAAATGGGAATGGCTGTAGTCCGTGGTTTGCAAGGACCGGAAGATGCCAGATATGATAAGCTGCACGCATGTGCCAAGCACTTTGCCGTTCATTCAGGACCGGAGTGGAACCGGCATAGTTTTGATGCGGAGAATATAGATCCCCGGGATTTATGGGAAACCTATCTGCCTGCTTTTAAAGATTTGGTACAGAAAGCACATGTAAAGGAAGTGATGTGTGCCTACAATCGTTTTGAGGGAGAGCCTTGTTGTGGCAGCAATCGCCTGTTGATGCAAATATTGCGGGATGAATGGGGATACAAAGGCATTGTAGTCTCTGACTGTGGAGCGATTTCCGATTTCTATAGACCGGGAACGCATGAGACTCATCCGGACAAGGAACACGCCTCGGCTGGTGCTGTGCGGGCAGGTACAGACCTTGAATGTGGAAGTGAATATGCTTCACTGGCGGATGCTGTAAAAGCCGGTTTGATTGACGAAAAAGAAATAGATATTTCATTGAAACGTTTGTTGACAGCACGTTTTGAACTGGGAGAAATGGACGAACAACCGGCTTGGTCGGAAATTCCGGCCTCTGTGCTGAATAGTAAGGAACATCAGGCATTGGCTTTGCGTATGGCCCGTGAATCATTGGTGCTCTTGCAGAATAAAAACAACATCCTGCCTCTGAATACCTATCTGAAAGTAGCCGTTATGGGACCTAATGCCAATGACTCCGTGATGCAGTGGGGAAATTATAACGGTATTCCGGCACATACGGTTACCTTATTGGAAGCTGTCCGTGCCAAACTACCGGAAGGGCAAATCATATACGAACCGGGTTGTGACCGTGTGGATGGAAAGACACTCCAAAGCCTGTTTGATGAATGTAGCATAAACGGTAAACCCGGTTTCTTGGCAGAATATTGGAATAATCGTGATCGTGAAGGGGAAGTCGTTGCTACCGATCAGATTTCAACTCCGTTCCATTTTGCAACGACAGGGGCTACTACCTTTGCTCCGGGGGTGGAGATAACAGATTTCTCGGCTCGTTATGAATCTGTCTTTCGTCCTTCGCAGTCGGGTGATGTTGCTTTCCGTTTTCAATTGGACGGTGCGGTGACACTTATTATCGACGGCGAACAGGTGGCGGAAAAAGTATATGTAAAAAATCCGACGAATCTCTATACCTTGCAGGCAAAAGCCGGAAAAGAATATAAGGTCGAAATTCTGTTCACTCAGCGGAATGAAAGGGCAACTCTTGATTTTGATATGGGCAAAGAGATGGAAATTAATCTGGATAAGGCTGTAGAGAAAGTAAAAGATGTCGATGTGGTTCTTTTTGCAGGAGGAATTTCTCCAAGTCTGGAAGGAGAGGAAATGCCGGTTGCTGTTCCGGGATTTAAAGGTGGTGACCGTACGGATATTGAACTTCCCGCTGTTCAGCGTAATCTGTTGAAAGCTTTGAAGAAGGCTGGTAAAAAGGTGGTCTTTATCAATTATTCCGGTTCAGCTATCGGATTAGTGCCCGAAACGACTACTTGTGAAGCGATTCTGCAGGCATGGTATCCGGGACAGGCGGGTGGTACAGCTATCGTTGATGCTCTTTGGGGAGAGTATAATCCCGGTGGACGCCTGCCGGTCACTTTCTATAAGGATGTGAATCAATTGCCGGACTTTGAAGACTATTCCATGAAGGGACGTACCTATCGATATATGCAACAGCAACCACTTTTCCCATTCGGTCATGGGTTGAGTTATACTGACTTTGCTTATGGAGAAGCTAAATTGAGCAAGAATACAATCGCTAAAGGTGAAAATGTAGTATTGACTATTCCGGTAAGCAATGTCGGGCAACGTGATGGAGAAGAGGTGGTTCAGGTTTATTTGGGACGTCCGGGTGATAAGGAAGGTCCCCGTTATACCTTGCGTGCCTTCAAACGCGTTCATATTCCGGCAGGGAAAACTGAATCAGTAGCTATTCCTCTTACCGGTGAGAACTTTGAATGGTTTGATGTAGAGTCGAATACGATGCGTCCGTTGGAAGGTACTTATGAATTACTGTATGGAGGAACTTCTGATAGAAATAAGTTGAAAACGATTGTAATGAACGTACAGTAATACCGCTTTGGAATTTTGTTTATTTTTACAGATAGACAATCCGGATTTATTTATTGAATGAATAAAGAAAGAACGACCTTGTTCCTTTAAAAGGAACGAAATAGGGCTTCGTGTGCCCCTTAGGGCATATGGAGCCTGCGTTGTACGTT
>OATG01000414.1_pt1 | contig 47485 bp, 36 predicted proteins | sample 1516581 | NCBI WGS metagenome assembly OATG01 (sample SAMEA2579930, study PRJEB22360) | human gut metagenome | biome: human gut; feature: human-associated habitat; material: faeces | place: Denmark | collected 2008/2010
TGGGGCCAGGGCAAGGGCAAGACCTGGACCCGCGCCGGCGGCGTCAAGCTCGCCAAGAACGGCAACGCGTACACCGGCACCACCACCATGACCAAGGGCCAGGCCATCACCGCCCGACTGATCAAGGTCGACGCGAACGGCAAGACCACATGGGACGAGATCGGCGACGTCAAGGCCACCGCCGACAAGACCAAGACCGTGGACCTCAAGTGGACCAACGCGGTCGAGAACACCGTGGACATCACCATCAACGCGGCCGCCGACCTCAAGACCGGCGAGACCCTGTACGCGGTCGGCGACTGGGGCCAGGGCAAGGGCAAGACCTGGACCCGCGCCGGCGGCGTCAAGCTCGCCAGGTACGGCAACGCGTACACCGGCACCACGAAGGTCGGCAAGGGCAACGCCATCACATTCCGTCTGATCAAGGTCGACGCCAACGGCAAGACCACGTGGGACTCGGCCAAGGACCGCAAGTCCAAGGCCGACAAGACCAAGGCGCTCGGCGTCTCCTGGACCTCCGGCAAGGTGAACGAGGACGGCACGATCCCGGACGACTCCGCCATCAGCATCTCCGGCAAGGGCGTCGCGGACGGCAAACTGTCCATCCAGAAAGGCAACCTCGCCGAGCTCTACGTGATCGGCACCCAGGACGCCACCCCGTCCGACGCTGTCTGGTGGAGTGACGGGGCCGCCGTGGCGGGCTCCCGGCCCCGCACCCCCTCCGCTCAAAGCGTGGTCTTGGGGGGGGTCTCCGGCACCGGCACCGTCTACGGCGTCCAGACCGGCACCGCCAAGGTGAACGTGAAGGTCGGCAACCAAACCGCCACCATCACCATCACCATCAAGTAAACGGCAACCGCCGATATCCATAAAACATTTGAGCCTTGGAATTCAATATCACTCCAAGGCTCAAATCATATTCAAACGCTTCTATACGCATGAAAATACACACATCAAAATCAGCGGATTTAGCATAATCAGCTCAAAGCGTCGTGCAGATATCGCTTTGAGCGGCTGCGCATGATATCCAGTGCAATATCGGCATTGCAGAAATCGATGGTTTGTGAGGTATCAGTACAATCAACTTCGGAAAAATCAGTGATGATTCTGTCGGCGAATTGCACTTCCTGCAGGATTTGACCGCGTCTGGTGCCGAGTTCATGCTCTTTGGTACCTTCCGTATACACCCAGAACGGTTTATGGAAGTTGATGGAGAACAGCGTGCCATGATAGGAGTCCGTAACTACACCCTCCGCATATTTCACCAGCGAGAGGAATTCTTCCGGCCCTGCCTCGAGCACATTGACAAGCTCATCGCATTTCGGCACATTGCCCGCCTGCGGCGTCAGCACTGCGACAGGCAGGCCGACTCGACGAGACAGTTCACGCAGTTGCCTGAATACGCCGACAGCACGCTTGGGACGCAGCAGCGAATAAAACAGCAGATACTGTTCGGGCACGTGTTGCGACTTACGCAACGGTATGCGTTCCTCCCATTCGCCCGCGTTGAGCAACAGCGTCGGATCGCATACGTGTTCCACATATTTGCCGCTTACCTGCCGCAGTTTGCCGCATGCGGAACGTTCCCTCGCCGAAAGCGCGCTGAATTCCACCAACGCCGGTCCGATGCGCCGCAGCTCATCGTCGGTCATGGTGGCCGGCGACGAAGCATACGAGATTTTCCTGCAGTTCGCCCATTTCAGCAGGTACGGGTCCATGTACTTCCAGTCGACGCGTTCCAGCTCGTTGGAATGCTTGTTGATGATCTGGTCGCTGCCGCTCACGGCCACGTCGAATGCGTCAGCCAGCGAATTCAGCTCTTCCGGCTCCTGATAGCGTCGTTGGCCCACATGTATGTTCGTGCTGATGAACCGCTCGAAATTGCGCATGCGCTTCTTGCGCAGTCCCGCAACCGGCAGCATGGTTAAATCCGCGAGGGACGATTTGAGGCCCAGCCCACGCCAATATAAGCGTTCATAGTAGCGTTCGCCCTCAAGCGGCCGGTAGTCGATGACGGTAACGTCATGCCCCATGTCCGTGATGGTTGATTGCGTGGCATACGCCTGCAATACCGAACCATAATTATAGGCAGCATGATACGTGATTAGACCGATAATATTATGCTTCTCGTCCATATTTCTTCGTCGTTCAAGTAGTTATTTCTTTGTTTTCTCGCTATTGCAGAAGCACTCCGCTTTCTCATTGTTTTCCACTGAATTGCTTATGACGCACCCATGCGATCGCAGCGCTCACGTAATACCATCGATATTTCATCGAAAGCAACGCGATTTGTCGGGTCACAGGAAAACGACCTCCCCGATATCGATCAAGCGGCTGCCGAAAAACCGGCATGTTCACTACTTTTCCATAGTGATTCTTTCGTTCATGACGGTTCCATGGCGCTTCGGGATTGAACAGATCATTGATCATAATGATCGTCAGATGAAATAATGTGTAATCATCGAGCGTTCCATCAGATATTTCCCGAAATTGACGAATGGTATCGCGCATTGTTTCGATCGCAGATATTGTTCGCCGCACATAATCGTTGGAGAACGACCGCACCGCCGAATCCGCATTGCGGCGGTATTCGTACACCATTTCATCCACATAGCCGATTCGATTCGCCGCCGCGACCGCACGGAACGCATATTCGGCGTCCTCTCCCAAACTCAAGGTTTCGTTGAATCCGTCGATCCCTTTGATCAGCGGCATGCTGTACAGCTTGCCCCAAACAAGCGCGATACCTCGCTGCGGTCGGAGCATATCCTCGCATAGGTCAAGACGCCTGCGTCCCTCGAACACCATGTCAGTTTCAGCATAATGGTGTTCTTCCACACTTGGAGACCCCTCGCCTTTGCCGCCCATAATGACGGCACCAGCGGCGTCGGGAACACCGTTCGCATCGGCATCGGCACCTGCAAGCACGTTGCGGTACGCCCCCATCACCACATCGCAGCGGTATCGCACCGCAAACGCAAGCATGCCGTCGACGGCATGCTCGGCGAGCGCATCATCCGCATCGAGGAACATCGCCCACTGCCCCGTGGCCGCGCGCAATCCCGCGTTGCGAGCCGCGGAGACTCCGGCATGGGCGATCGTTTCCGTACGAATGCTGACCAATGGCGAATTCCAATTCGAGATCGGTGCCGTTTCGAATGCCGGCTCACCATCGAATACAATCACCGCTTCGATACGGAAGCCACTGCCCTGCTGCCGTTGCAGACTGTTCACGCAATCATGCAACGTTTGCAACGTGGCACGGTAGACGGGAATGATCACACTGATGGTATGGCTCATCGTCAGTTCAGCTCCCGTGTGATCACCGAAGCATCATACCGGAACGATACCGGCGATTCGATGCTTTCCGGGAAGTTGCCGATCGCCACGAACGCAATCAGCGTTTCGTAGTCGGGCACGCCCAACAGCTTGCGGATCTCATGCTCCTGCTTCTCACGCATCATGGTGTTGAGAGGGCAGGCGGCCAGCGACTCGCATTCCAATGCGGTCAGGAACGCCATGGCGAACAGGCCTCCGTCGATATACGGCTCGTTGCGTTCCTCAACGCTTACGAAACTGCGCACGTCCACGCTGATCAACGCCAGCACCGGAGGCGCATCGTACCCACGCCACCCGCCCTGCAACGCCAATGCCTGTTCGATGAATTTCGGATTGCTGATCAGCAGCACGCGATATGCCTGCCTATTGCATACCGATGGCGTTTTCATCGACATGCTTACGGCCTTACGCACCGTTCCCATATCAACAGGGGTTTCGGCATACTCGCGTACGCTGGAACGCCCTGCGAACAATGCTGCATAGTCGAGCGATGCGTTGTCGCGTTTGTCTGCGGCACGCACGGTTTTCACGCCCGCATTGCCCGCAACGTCGGCTTTTTCGGCTTGTTCGACGCTTTCGATATCCACCGAGGCCACTTCGTCGGCAAACCATACGCCCACAAACTCAGGAATCGGCTTCTCCAACGCCCGATGCTTGCGCACGTATGCACGAACCACCTGCCGTGCCGCGATATACGTCACATCGTCAACCGGATAGTCGCGTTCCCGCCATTCATCCATCACGGAACGCAACTCCCCGAACGCGGATCTGCCGAATCCCGCACGGAACCGTCTATGCGACAATCCTTTTTCAATACGATGAATGTAATACACCATAGTGCCGCGCAATTGCTCGGATTGCCCCACATTCCATTGCCCCGCGCAGAATCTCAGGAACCGTTTGCGCTGCCCCGCATAGTACGAAGCCAATGTCATGTTCGCTTTGCATCCTTGCAATACGCGCCAGACGCGATGCGGAACGATGGTTTTGATTCGCTGCTTCACGCCCATGATCTCACCTTTCCTTGTTTTCTCGACGCAACGACGGCAATACCGCCTGCACCTTGGCCATGACTTCCCTTGTAAACCAGCCTTCACGCAGCTTCTGCCCCAATTGCGAAGCCCGTCGTACCATTCGCGCATACTCGCTTTGCGTCATGCCGTATTCCACGGCCATGGCCTCTTGCAACGATTCGACGGCAACGCCCACTCCCTGTTCGACTACGAATGGTGCGAGCGCCGCCTTGTTCCATATGATCACCGGCTTGTCGGCTGCAAGATACAGCGACAGCTTATGCGGATTGTTGACGGTCAGATATTTGCCGTAATAGCCGCCGCAGGTGTCGAGACTGTCGCCGTCCCAGATCAGACCAAATCGTCCTTCCAGTTTGTCTGGCAGTTCATCGGGTGCGACGATTCCGCGGTACCACGCCGTTTTGCCGTTCCGCCGGTCATATTTCGGCCCGTACAGATTGATGTCGGCTTTGGGGAATCGCTCGGCCAGCCGATACACGTATTCGGCTTTGCCATGGCTGAGATTTCCCGCGATATCGATGCCGTGACGCTGTTCCATGGGCACAGGATTCGCTTGCGGCAGCAGGTAATCAAAAATGCCGATCTCCACGATCGGCACGGTCGCGCCGTACTTGCGCAACACTTCGCTCATGCGCGGATTGTGGCTGATGAGCAGATCCGCTTCGGTCACCCATTGTTTGTCGAAATCGGTGTAGGAGTAGCCGCGTAACGTTTCCAAATCATGAATCAGGAAAACAAACAACGCTCCGCGCGCTTTCATCCTACGCACGGAAGGCAAGGCGTACAGCGACACCTTATTGTACATGATGAGCGGAAATTGCACCAACACCACATCCCCGCAGCGAACGGTTCGTTCCAGCCGATGCCAAACGGCAAGCGTACGCCCAACGCACACCAGCTTGTCGAAATACCCTTTGTTCTCGCCGGGACGCACTTCGAACGGCTGCCAGGATTGGCTTTCGAGCACCTGCCGAATGTCATCGCGCGCTTTGGATCCAGCGTGCGCATGATGCAGCGAACGTTCGCAGATCACGTAGTTCGTCATTGCCAACCTCCATTGTTTGCATATCGTCCGTCACTCGCATTGCTTGCGCCATGCGCGTTATTCTCATCATTCGTTTTCCGTACATGCAGTCGGTTGAATACCGGCTGAAGCATGGCCATAACGAATCGTTCGCGGCACAGCAGCAACGCGATGCCATATATCAGCGTGAACAGGAATCCGCCGAACATCAGCCACAGGAAGGCGTTCCATGTCTCGGCACCGCATATCGCGATCGCGCCCCGCGTAAGGCAGCCTGCCGCAATCGCACTGAGCAGAATACGTATCGGATCGATCGACGTGCGAATGCCAACCAAAAACCCGCGGCACACATATGAGCGCATCGCCAGCATCAACGCTTCGCACAATGAAATGCTGATGGCGGAACCGACCACGCCGAGCTGTGGAATCAGCAGCACGTTTGCGAGTACGGCCAAGGCAAGTCCGATCGCGTTCACCATGGCCCATGTACGTTCCATTCCTTTGGAAATCATGATATTCGCAAGCACGATATTCATGGCCGAACACATCACCGCAATACCGACGAATCGTAGCGGAACCGCGGATTCCGCGAAGTCAGCGCCACCGAGCAATGCCACGATCGGGTCGGCAAGCAATATCAGCAGAGCAATGATCGCGGAGCCGAATACCATAACGAAATTCATATTTTTCGCGATCAGTTCGCCTGCCTGCCGCTCTTTGCGCCGCGCCTGATAATACGAAAGGCGTGGCAGCATCACGTTGCCGACGGAATTGACGGCGGTGACGAGCACGGATTTGATTTTGGATACCAGCTGGTACAGGCCGACCATATCGGTGGTGCCAAGGAAGCCGAGCATCACAATGTCTACTTGAATATACATGCCGGATGAAATGGATGCGATGGTGAACCATAGCATCGGTTTGAAATGGCGGGAAATATTGAGATGTCCACAATTGCGGAAGTCCACGAGCCTGCGTAGCCGCAGGAGATTGAGCACGTTGGATCCGTACCCGGCCACCACCACGATCAGGCCGTATATCGCGTAGTCGCCGCGCTGCCGTACAAAAGCGAACATGAGCACCAATGCCAGCAGTTTGAAACATACGCTACGCACGGTGATGTATTCGTATTGTTCCAACGCCTGATAGAACCATTCCACACCGAACGAGGAAAGCCAGATGGCCAGGCCGAAAAGCGCGAACAGCCCGAATTGCGCGTTCATTTTCGGTACGGTGAACAGGCACGCCAGGTAGACCGCGAACACCATGGTGGTGGAGCATGCCAGAATAACCAGCAATTCCAGCACCGTACGCGATAGTTCCGCGCGGTCGTCGCGTACGCGAGCGCAGACGCGCACTCCGTAGTAGGTAACGCCCAGGAGGGCCACCAGCGAAAAGTATGAGGCCACGGATTGAGCGAACGCCACATGCCCGGTGCCACCGGTGGAAAGCACGCGCGACACGTATGGCACGGTGATGAGCGGGAAGATCACTGACGACGTGGTGACGATCATGTTCATCAGCACGTTGAATTTCACGGATCGAATGCGCACGTCGGTTGGATGCTTGGCCGGCTTGCTGGACGGCTGCCCGACCGGCTTGGTCGGCTGACGTTCAGACATAAAGCACCACCCGCTTGGCGAAGGCGCGTTTGCGTATGCGCACGGAGTTCACGAAGAATATCAGCACCACCCAAATAATGATGTTTCTGAGCATGATCTGGTTGAACATGGTTGACATCCAACGGTTGGAGAAAAAGCTGAACGCACAGCAATAGCCGATGGCACCGTACAGCATCATCGATATGGGAATGCCCGCCTTGCCGTATTGCAATGCGAAAACCGCGCTTTCATAGCAAAGCTGAGAAAGTGCGGCGATCAGCACGATGGCAAGCATCGCACCCGCGATGCCCCAGTCGAAAATGAATGCGTAATATGTGGTGAATACGTTGCCAAGACTGCGCTCGCCATACCGTTGGAAGGGTTGCCATTGCATCCAGTCAAGCACGGTTTTGCCGAATATCTGGGGGAACGAGGCCCGGGTGGAAGCCAATGTCATGTCTCCCCATTGCGTGGATTTGACCGCCAACGAAGGCGACATGGAGTTCGTGAGATACGCGTCTAGGTTTTTTATCGGCGCTCCAATGTAGATGGACAGGTATTCGTACATGGTCGAGTCGCCCGCCTTGCGTCCCATCAGCGACAGCAGTGGCTTGAACGAAGCCAATCCCACGAGCGCGATGGCCACGAATTTCAACACAGTGCGGAAGCCGAGCCGCATGCCTTTCCAACGGTTGTTCTGCCTGCGGAACAACGCCCAGTATGTCCATGCGGCAACGCCAAGCTGAATGAGGCTATTGCGTCCGCCGGAAATCAACGTCATCGGAACGGCCGCCAACACATTGATGACCGCAAGATAATCGTTGTGCAACGAACGGACCACCACGCTGCGCATGGCGAGAAACAGCCACGCATAGGCCATGGCGTTGGTCGCCAGATGCAGTAGCGAGGGAATTCCAGAGAGGGCCACGCCTTTGGTGCTGAATTTGTTGAGTTTGTCATACAAGCCGATGGCTTTGTCCAGAGAGCCGTCTCCCCCGTAGGGCAGTGTCAATGAGATTATCTGCCGTGACACGATCAGCAATGCCAAACCGGTGAACAGCAGGCCGCCAACGTACACCCACATCGGCAGAACGATATCTTGCGGCTCACCGTATTCCCGATGTGCTGTCCGATGTCCGACGCAGCTGCGGAAAAACACCTTCACACCGTAAGCCGTCAATGCGAATGCGAACGTGCCGAATCCAACCACGAAGCAGGTTTGCATCGACAGGTCGAAATCCCAGGTCCGGTAATTGGTGAGTCCATTGAATACCGCGAGCGTGAATCCGACCACGAATAGTATGGATGGTTCCGCGAAATCCCCGCGATATGCCACTATCAGCAGCACCAGCAATGCCAGCAATGTCAAGAACAGTATGGTCGAGGTCATCTCATCACCATGCCTAATGTGATGCGATTTCCGGATGCCGTCGCTTGTACAGCGCGTACATCATGCCGTACAGCGTCGGAGAGGTGGCCAGGAGTTTCCATTGCAGCAGTTGACTTTTCCCAATGATTCCCTTGCGTTCCACCATTGGCAGCAATTCGCGCAATTCCGTACGCGCATACCGTTCGAATTGCGCCCATTGCTTGCGTTGATGCGCGAGCATGATGCGATTGCAGGTACCGACAATGGATTCGAGATGCCCATATGCGGCATATGCTTCAACATGCGGATATTTGGTTCGCACCAAGTCGAGCATGGCTCCGGTGGATTGTGCGAATTTGTCGGTGATGCCATGCGACTGACTGTTTTCCGACATTCTGTAACGGTACAGCGGCGTGGAATCGTATACGATGCGATCCGCCTTGTCGAGCAGCTGGTAGGTGACCGGCGAATCTTCCGCATAGACGGCGTCGAGCGGGTAGCGCAGGTTATCGAAGAGTTCTTTTTTGGCGAGTTTGTCCCACGCGGTCACATAAAAGTAGCCATGCTGATTCACATAGGCGAATGCTTCCTGCGAGGTCATGACGATTTTCTTGTCGGGAAAAGCGTTGCAGTAGGTGCTGCCGTCAGGGTTTTCCCGTTCGTACGAGATGATCGACAGGTCGGCGTCGGATTCCTGCAGATTGTGCAGCAACGTGCCGAACATATCGGGAAGCACGTAATCGTCGGAATCCACGAATCCGATGTATTCGCCTTTGGCAAGGTCGAGCCCGGTGTTACGGGCCGCCGCCAAGCCGGCATTGCATTGGCGCACCGCACGAATGCGGTTGTCACGATTCGCCCAAGCATTGCACTGTTCGCAGGAGGAATCGGTGGATCCGTCGTCGACCAGTATGATTTCCAATCGTTCGTAGGTTTGCCCGATAAGACTTTCCACGCATTGGTCGAGATACCGTTCCACGTTGTAGACCGGCACTATCACGCTGATGAGGGGTTGGGTCGAAACTGCCATAAGACCTGTTTTCAGCAGCTTTTCACGTACTTTTTGCCTACGAATTTCGCCATAAGGAAACCGGACCCCTTTTTGATCCAGTCCACTGGTTCGGGGCTGATGATAGGCATTTCGACGTACGGGTAATGGTTGGTTTCCAGCCATACATCGAAGAGGATTTCGCTGATGCGTCCGGGAAATCGCATTTCGAAGACGCTGTATGAGCTTGAATCGATATGCTTGGCCAGTTCTCCGATGATGGGAAACATCCACGAGCAGTATTCGTTGATGAGGTCTTTGCGCATCACGAACATGTTGAACAGGTGCGCCGAGGTTTTGTTCATTTGCGCGTCGAATGCGTCGAGGTAGTCGGAATTGGTTTGCGCGATAATGCTTCGTGTCGCATCGAGCTGGCCTTCCTGCATGGTGTGCTCGTAATGTGAATATACGGTTTCGATATAGTAGTTGCGTCGTTCCGGCACAATGATTTCGCACGTATCGAGCAGACGCGCATAGTCTTGTTTTCCTGCGATGCAGCTGAAGCGTTCGTTTTCGTCTCCGTGGCGTTTCGCACTGTCATTTTTGGCAAAATGACGGCGGTAGTGCACCAATCCCTGATAGTCGGCATCGCAGTTTTTCCACATCCAATACAGTCCGGTCAGTTCGGAATATTGTGCGTTCAACTGCGAAATATTATCGCCGGTGTTGTCGCACGTCATACCCAAATCGACGTTCGGATGCAACGCCCTACCGACCTGCAACGGCATATATACGCCGTCGATCGGCATACGGTACGCCTTATGCGTGGCCACGGCCACCGTGATGTCGGAGTCCGCCATCACTGTCATCCCTTCTATACCGGACGCGCACTACTGCCAAAGCACGCCCTTATACTTCACCCTCCCCCTTGTCTGGAGGGTACAGCATACGTTTTCATTTTATCTCAACAGTTCATCTAGATTTCACCAAACGTCAGACACTCCCGTTTTACAAACCCCATTTTTCAAGCTTTTTCAAGATTATTTTACAAATTATCATGTTTTGCAAGAGATTGCAGACGTTTGCATACACGACGTGAAAACGAACTGATTTAAAGCTTTAATCACACCCCACACACGCCATCCAACACCCCCGATATGGCAATTTCAGGATCGCCTCTTTCATAAATATTGAAAATCTCGTCACAACTGTTTCATTACTACTTCGGCGTTTCGCTGCCATCATGTTGGGATTACAAGAAAAAACGTTTGCAGATCATTGCAAACGATTATGAAAAACAGGGCGCACGACTCCAATATCACATATTGAAATCGCACGCCCCTGAGATCTACCGGTCAGACCGGTGGATGTATGGCTTTATGAAATCCGTTTGATTCCTTATTTGACGGTGATGGTGATGGTTGCGGTCTTGCCCGCGGCCTTCACATTCACCTTTGCGGTTCCCGTCTCGACGCCGTACACGACACCGGTTCCGGAAACCGCCACCGCCGCGCCGTCGCTCCACCACATGTCGGGATCACCCGTGGCGCCCTTCACGGAGAGGTTCGCGAGCTGGCCCTTCTGGATGGTGAGCTTGCCGTTCGAGACGCCGTCACCGGTGATTGCGAACGTTACCGGCACGGTGCCGTCCTCGTTCACGGTGTTCACATCCCAGGCCACGCCAACGGTCTTGGCCTTGTCGGCGGTGGTCTTGCGGTCGGTGGTCGGATCCCACGTGGTCTTGCCGTTCGCGTCGACCTTGATCAGGCGGAAGGTCATGGACTTGCCGGTCTTCACGTTCGCGGTGCCGGAGTAGACGCCGTCGGCTCCCGTGGCGGTCAGGCGGATGCCGGAGGCGCGGGTCCAGGTCTTGCCGTCCTGACCCCAGTCGCCTACCGCGTACAGGCTTTCGCCGCTCTTCAAGTCGGCGGCCGCGTTGATGGTCACGTCCACGCTTTGCGAAACCTGGCGCTCATCCCACTTGAGGGTGAGGGTCTTGGCCTTGTCGGCGGTGGTCTTGCGGTCGGTGGACGGATCCCACGTGGTCTTGCCGTCAGCGGAAACCTTGATCAGGCGCATGGTCATGGACTGGCCCTTGGCCACGGTCGCGGTTCCGGTCAGTTCGCCGCCCACGGTAGTGAGCTCGACGCCACCGGCGCGGTTCCAGGTCTTGCCCTTGCCTTGGCCCCAGTCACCGACCACGTAGGCCCTCTCGCCGGACTTCAGGTCAACGCCGGTCGCCTTGAACGTGATCTGCACGTTCTTGTCGTCGTCAGGAGGCACCACCACGGTGCAATCCACGGCCTTCAACGAAGCAGACGAACCATCCCACGTTACGGTGCCGCCGTTGTAGTCGATGCCCGGCTGCCGGGAGCCCGGATACTGCTGGCTGCCACCGTCGTTGAAAATCACCTTCGCGCCGGACGCGAGCGAATCAGGCACCTCGTACTGGTAACCGGTCTGGTCGCAGTTGTCGGCAGCCACCATCTCGACGCCCGGCCAGGCCGCGTTGTTCTTCGCGGTCGCCCCGTCGCCGGTGTACACGTACGCGTACATCTTGCTCCAACCGGAAGGCTTGGTCGCATAGATGGTGTTCTTCGCCACCGGCGGTGTCGGAAGCGTGCCGGTCACCGTAACGGTGATCGAATCGCTCTGGGAACCGGACTTTGCGGTGATGGTCGTGGTACCGGCCTTCTTCGGCGTGACCGTACCGTTGGCGGAAACCGTGGCGACGGCCGTGTTGGAGGAGCTCCAGCTCACGGACGAACCAGCCGGATCGGTGGTGGCGGTCAGCTTTTTCGCAACGGCGCCATTGGAAAGATCAGTGGTGTAGCTGCCACCGTTGATCTTCACGCTGGTCACCGGAGTCGGATCTTCATGGCCACCGATGTTGGCCATGGCAACGGTGAACGTGTCTTCGTCGGACTTCTCGTAGGAGTTGTTGACCTGAGAGGAGGTGTCCGGCAGATCGGCATTGTCGTTCATCGCCATGTCATACGGCAGCGAATCCATTGCGGAAAGGCCGAAGGTGGCTGCCAGTTCAACGCCGAGACCGTACTTTTCGATATGGTCCGCGGTGGTGCCGAGTTCGCTCAGCGGAATGGCGATCTCGTAGTGATCGTCCATGCCTGCGGAGTTGTGGCCCAGATCGTTGAAGTTGACCCACTGTGCGGAGCCTTCCTTGTCGGCGCTCATGTCGCCGACCACTCGACCGTTGCTTTCACCCCAGCCGCCGTTGATGCCGATCACCTGGCTGCTCAGGATGCCGTTGCCGTAACCGAACTTGACGCCGGAAGCCTTGGTGTTGGTCTTGGCGTTGGCTGCCGGACCATATTCGGCGTTGGAATCAAGACCTGTAGCGTCGCCCTTGTAGATCCACGGACCGTTGGAACCGTTGGTGGAAATCGTCACGACCTTGTTGACGTTCTGCTCACCGCTCCACTTGATGCCGGAAGCCCACAGGGTTCCGCCGGTGGAAAGTCCGCCGTCCTTGCCCACTCGGGTGCTTTCGTCCTTCGTGTCGATGGCGATGTGGAACGGCAGATTCTGCGTCTGCCACAGGTGGCCTTGGCTGAGCGGATAATCGTCGCCGGTGTCGACCACGTCTTGCACGTTGGTCATTTCCCACATGAGGTACAGATTGTCGTCATCGTAGGCACCATACAGTGCATACAGATCGATCGGCACCTCATACATGGAATTCGGTCGGTAGACGCGCGGATCGTCGTTGGCTGCCCCCTGTGCGATCAGCATGGAGCTGTCCCAATCGGAGATGCTCGCGCCTTTTCCGGCATTGAAGCTGATGGTTTTCTTCACGCCGAAGCCGACTTTGTTCGTGCCATATCGCGAGGCGAGGTTCTGTTTGGCGACTTCCGTCTTGGTCACCGTGGTTTTTCCGGTGAGTTTGGATCCGTCTTCCGTGCTTGTGCCGGTCACGGTCACGGTCACGGACTCGCCCACGGAGATGGAGCTGCCCACGGTGATGACGTCACCGTTCTTGAAGGTGCCGGACTTGCCTTCGGAGGTCGTGTACTTGAGGTTTTCGGCCTTGCTTGCGCGCAGGGTCACGTCAACGCTGCTTCCGCTGAATGTTGCGGAAGACGGTTCCGCGGAAACGTACGGCTTGGCTTCGGCCTTCAGATAGTAGGCGCTGACCGCGTTGCCCTTGGCGGTGCCGGAGGTGATCTTGCCGCCGGAAACGGTGATGCTTCCGCCGTTGACTTCATCCGGATACACGCCGTCGTCAAGGTTGGTGCTCATGCCGACGAGGCTCTGGTCGCCGCCCATGTTGGCGATTACCACGCCATCGTTGGCGGTGCCGTCCTTGGTGAAGCGTTCGATCATCAGGCAGGACTTGTTGGCGTTGTTCTGATCGGCGCCGCAGTTCTGCAGATATTCGCTCTTGCCGTCCATGGCGTTACGGAAGTGGTTGACGGCCACGACCGACTTGTTCTTCCACATGTCGTCGCCCGCATCACCCAGCTGGGACTGCTCGGCGAATTGTGCATTGGTTCCGCCAGAGCCGACCGGACGGTTGAAGTACAGCGGTGCGCCGGCCTTGCGGGAGCCCACGATCGCCCAGCCGAATACGATCTGATCATTGGTCAGATACGTGGATTCCTTGTCGCCATTGGCATAGTTGTCATGCGACTCCACCCAAGTGACGAGCTGGTCTTCCTTGGCGCCGCCGGTATCGATGTTCTGCACCATCTTGGTGCTCAGATTGCCTGAGCTGATGGCCGCGCGCACGGACTTGCCATAGTTGGATGCGGTGTTGCCGCCGCCGTCGGAGGAGTTGTTGGCGAACAGGTCCGCATAGGCCTTGTAGTCGAGGCCGGAATCGCCCTGCAGCACTTCGCCGTACTGGAACTGCGAACCATTGTTCAAAATGGTGTTCCAATAGTTGGAGGTCTTGTTGTCGAACACTTCGGTCGGCAGTTCGACGTGCTTGGCGGCATCGAAGCGGAAGCCGTCAACGCCGTCCGCGACTGCGGTCTTCAGGAAGTCCTGCATGCGGTCGGCCACATACTGGTTCTGCGTGTTCAGATCCCACAGGCCAAGCAGGTGGCACTGGGTCACATCGCGGCGGCTGGAATAGTTGATCTGGTCGCCGTCGTTGCCGCCGCAGTTGGAACGGGAGTGGAAGTAGTCTTTGTTCTGCCAATCGGAGTCGATGGCGCTCCAGTCGGAGGTGAAGTGGTTGGCTACCACGTCTACGATTACGCGCACGCCGTATTTGTGTGCAGTGGCGGTCATTTCCTTCAGATCGTCTTCGCTGCCGACCACGAAGTTGCCGATGGAGGTGTTCGCCGGCTGGTACACGTAATACCAGTTTTCGGTGAACTTCTTGCCGTTTGCGGCGACTTCCTTGATTTTGCTCATCGGCTCGGTTTGCACGGAGGTGTAGCCGGCCGCGGCGATTTCAGGCATATGTTCGGTGATGGTTTTGAACGACCACATCCACGCATGCAGGATGGCGCCGTTCTTCATGCTCTCGGTCAGGCCGTACTGTTCGCGGGCCTGCTCGAACGTGGCATTGCCGACCGTATCCTGGTAGCTGTCACGGTCCGAGGCGAGTGCGGTGGAGGCCACGCCCATGCCGCCCAGCATGGTGGCGACGGCAGCGACTCCGGCGGCGGCTTTCTTCCACGTTTTGATGGTGCGGGCCTTGCGGGCCGCCTGCCTGCGCTCGACGCGGGTCATCGGTTCGGATGGACCCCCGTCTTGCGGGGGCTGTTGCTTAGTGAATACGTGCGCAATACCTGCGAACGTACGCGAACTTATTCGCACTTTGACCTCCTGCTTCCTTGCATCTTTCCTTTGAAAACGTTTGCTCCTTAGCGAACGTAATCCTTAAAATATCACAAATTTTTGGTGAAAAATGAGTGATTTTTAATGAAATCGACGATGAAAAATGATTGGTTTTTCTGCTTTTTTACAAACGCTTTCAGCAAGGTTGTCCCCCATCCTTCGACCCCCGATATACGACATGCCTCGAAACAGCCACATGCAAACGTTTCTGAAAATCGTTTCACCGCATGCACCCGTCAACAGCCTCTCCCCCGCTTCTTCACCCCTCTTCAGGGCAACGGGTACAATACGAAATCGTCGGAAAACACGAAGAAACACGGTAGGAAAGGACAGACCCGTGACCTTCAACCGCTACATCCTCTTCCGCATGGTCGTTGAATTTGTGGGAGCCATCGCCTGCGCCATCCAAATGTTCCAGCATCACACGTGGCCGGGCATCATCACCATGGGCGTGTTCGCGCTGGTGTGGGCCATAGGCGAGATCTGGCTGAGCACGGTGTACAACCGCGCGCACCCCCGCCGCGACGAGCTGTCCGACGAGCATCAGGCGACGGCCATCCGTTTCACGTTCTTCGTGCTTGTGGTGGCGCTGGTGGTGTTGGGCTTCGCAGGCATGATCGTCACACTGTTCAGGCATGCGCCGTTCACCGTTCCCGCCATGGCGTTGCCGACGTTGGGCATGCTGGCGCTGGCCATCGCCGACGCCCGCTACCTGTGGCTCGAGCATGAGGGCGGGGACACCGATGAAGACTAGTTTGAAGTTCAAACGTATGGAACGCGGCTTGAAACAGGCCGATCTTGCCGACCTTGTGAACGTACGCCGCGAGACGATAGGACGCCTCGAACAGGGGCAGTATTGCCCGTCGCTACGCCTTGCCATGGACCTTGCAAAAGCGCTTGATACCACGGTCGAAGACCTGTTCAGTTTCGACGACGAAGAGTGACGCTTCGGCGTGTTGCGTTTGTAAATTCTTATCAAAATGGCGATTTTCCAACGAAAAATCGCCATTTTTCATATTCGGGGGCATGTGCGAACGTCGTCACATGGTGTGACAACGCCGTCACATATGTGCGATTCACCTCACATCCCCCGAGAGCGCGGTTCTCAACGGGGGCGTATAGTCAAGGTCGTAGCGGGAAACCACTACGGCAAACCGCTGAAATGTACGTTTTATTTAGAGAGGAATCACGATTATGAAGAAGAAGATCGTCGCAATTCTCGCCACCATCGCCGCCGTGTTCGGCTTTGGCTTTGCCGCTAACACCGCTATGGCTTATGGCGCGACCGGCACCGTTTCCGGCAACGTCGCCACCTTCACGTTTACGGGACTGACTCCGGGCCAGCGCTACGTGGTGTCCTACGATGACACCACCGTCGAGAACGTCACCCTGGCTGCCACCAAGTACTCCAACGTTAAAGAGGCACACAAGGACGGCACCCTGACCGCCACCTACACCTTCAAGTCTGGCTTTGCTGGCACCATCGCATCTTCCATCTACGCAGTCGATGGGGCAGGCAATCCGACCGGTGCCGCTCTCGCTTCCGCTTCCGTGACCGTCGCCGCTACCGGCGAAGGCACCGCCAAGAAGAACGAGACCGCTTCCACCGGTGCTGCTATCGCTCCGTACGTTGTGGCCGTCGTGCTGCTGGCTGCCGCTGGCATCTCCCTGGTTGCCGTTCGCAAGAGCTCTGCTCGCTGAACAATAACCAAGTAGATACACACCATATCTATGTTTCATGAAGGGGCTTGGGTTTTCCCAAGTCCCTTCATTTATTCGAAAACAAGCATCGTAAAACCGATTGTTTTCTTTTTTCAGGAAGAGATCATGAAAGTCCTGTTTATCTGCACCGGTAATATCTGCCGCTCTCCTATGGGAGAACTGCTCCTCCCCCAATTCATGCCCGATCTTGAATCCGACAGTGCGGGCACACGCGGGCTCGTTTCGCACGAAATCGCACCGAACAGCAAAAGGCTGCTCGACCAGCATGGCATCGATTCCAGCAGCTTCCGCGCGAAACGAGTCACCCCGCAAATCGCGCAGGGCAGCGATCTCATCCTCTGCTTCGAACACGAGCAGCGCAAGGAAATCGCGGTGATTGCACCAACCGCGGCCCGCAAAACCTTCCTCATCAACGATTTCGCCAACATGTGCGTCTACTGCAAGGAACAGGGGTACATGGGGGGTAATACCCGGCAGGAAAAACTCGAATCGGTAATCGACAACGCAAGCATGATCCGACCGATGATCCCCGATACCAACAATGTGGAGGATCCGATCGGCAAGGACTTCGCCGTATATCAGGCAGCGTACAACGAAATCTGCAAGGCTTTGCAGACCATAGCAAGCGCCACTGCCTGAAAACGTTGAAATCTCAACGAACCAAGCTAGAAAGGGTGCCCAACTCCCTCCATGGGGGTGCTCTTTGCTAGTATGGAACCTGATCAATATGATGTGACAAATGTCGAGGGGAAACATGGCTGCAGCAGAAAGCAACGTGCCAGCAACCAATCAGGTGGTCGTCGAATCCAATGATACGGAAGACGACGGCATCACCTTGATGGATTTGTTCCGTATAGTCCATAAGCATCTTCTGGTGGGCATCATCACGTTCGTGGTGGTTTTCGCAGCGGTGTGCGCATACACATTCCTGGCACCCCCGAAGTATTCCGCGACCGCGCAGGTGTTCGCCACCTACAGTGATTCGTCGGTGCAAGACAACAATATTTCCAACATCAACAGCGCCAGCACGTATATCACCAACCAGATTCAGTCGTATCCGACGCTGGCCACCACGGAATCCGTGCTGAAGCCGGTTATCGACGATCTTGGCCTCGACACCACCGTCGCGAATCTGGCCGGGCAGCTGACCGTCACGAACCCGACGAACACCGCGTTCGTGAACATCACCGCCGAAACGGGAGACGCGAAGCAGGCTTCCGACATTGCCAACAGCGTGGCGGAATCCCTGAGCAATGTGGTGGAGAAGTCGCTGTATGCCTCCGGCAAGGAGTCGCCGGTGAAGCTTTCCGTGGTGCAGCGCGCTGCGGAGCCGATCTCCCCCAGCTCCCCGAAGGTGGCATTGTACTTGGCCGTCGGCTTGGTGGCAGGCCTGATTCTCGGCGTGTTCGCCACCCTGATCCGCGATCTTATGGCAACCCGCGTGGAGGAAGCCAGCGATCTGCAAGACATTATCAACGCGCCGATCATGGGCCGCATCCCCACCGACGAAAGCCTGCAGAGCAACAAGCCGATCATCGTGTCGAACCCGGCCGGCCGTATCGCTGAGGAATTCCGCCGTATTCGCACCAACCTTTCCTTCACATCGAAGGTTGAAGGCAGCGATGCGCGCATGATCGTCATCTCCTCCGTCGGACCTTCCGAAGGTAAGACCACTGTTTCCGTGAACGTGGCGGCCGCCCTTGCCGAAAACGGCGCCAAAGTGCTGCTGATCGACGCCGATTTGCGTCACCCGTCCGTAGCCGAACGACTTAGCCTGGAAGGCGGCGCCGGCCTAACGCACGTGCTTTCCGGCCAGGCCACCGTGAAGGATGTGGTGCAGCGCTATTGGAAGCCGAACCTGCATATTCTGCCGGCTGGTCCGAAGCCGCCGAACGCTTCCATGCTGCTGAACTCGAAGACCATGACCGAATTGCTCGACGCGGCTTTGCAGACCTACGATTACGTGATCATCGACACTTCCCCGATGGTGGTGGCCAATGATGCCACTGTCTTCGGCTCGAAGAGCGACGGTATCGTGCTCGTTTCCGGTCGCGACGTGACCATGAAGCGCGATCTGAAAGACATCGCCGTGCAGCTTGACAACCTCAATGTGCCGGTGGTGGGCTTCGTATTCAACCTCGAAAAGGAACGCAAGTCTTCCACGAACGGCAATTACTACTATTACTACTATTACGACGAGGATGGCAAGAAGAGCAAGCACGCTCATAAGAACAGCCGCAAGAAGTCCAAGCACAACTAAGCTGCTGGGCTTCAGGGTTTCCGCCCTCTATCGCGAGTCGGAAACCAGTCTAAGTAACCGAAAAGGGGTTGCAGCAAATCGTTAAGATTCGCTGCAACCCCTTTTCCATGCCCAAATTTTTTGCCTTCAGCCGGCTGGCCCGCAACTTCGCATCAGCTGCGGAGGAGGATTTCCTCCAAGGCGCCGATCACCGCATCGGGCATGCCGGAGGTGACAAACAGCTCGTTGCTGAAACGGGGCGCGGTATCGAAGGTGCGCAGAGCCCCGAGCGCACGCACTCCTTGCTCACGAATCGCCTGCATCGCATGCTCTTTGGAAATGTACGGCATTTGCGCATGCAAGAGCACGTCAAGCACGTCCTGTTCGACTGAATTCTCAGCAATCTGCAGTCCGTCTGCAATCGTAACGTTCAAGCATGCAGTAGACGGCACGTCGCGCACAACGACCGACAGACTCAACGTCTGCTGATCGTATGTAATTTCTGCAGTATTGCAAGCTTTACCGCCAATTTCGATACGAACGTTCTGCGTGTCTGGCTGCGCAACTCCACGGAACACAATCTCCCAGTTACGCTGTGCCGGAATGGCTTCAGCACAGCCTTCCACCGGACTGATGGTGAACTGCGTGGCATTGTCCGTATTCTTCCAGTCAAGGCTCATGCGCGTATCGGCAACATGAATTTGGCCATCGCAAGACTCGGCAGATGCAGAACCGGAAGCAGCAGAGGCCACAGAACCATCGTCTTCCTTGAGTGTGAACGAACCGTTCGCACCGGGGAACACCAGCACCTGCAGGGACTCCGGATTGCCCAGATCATTCACCTTATTGCCCTCGCCAAGCTGCTGCAACGGCACGATACCGCCAGCCTTGGCAAACACCGGCATACGGTCGATCGCACGCCACACTTCCAAACGACGCCCGGACTCTCCTGCCGAAACGTAACGGCGACCATCGAAGAAGTCATACCATTCACCTTGCGGCAGCCATGCTTCCGTGCTACCCAGCTGCGCGGAATCGTCATTGTCAGAAACAATTGGTGCAACCAGCAGCTCAGTGCCGAAACGGAATTCATCCGGCACCTCGTACGCCTGCGGATTGTTCGGATCCGCCCAATACATCGGCTCCACCAATGGCATGCCCTCGAACGCGGCGCGATAGTTCATGGTGTACAGGTACGGCAGCATCATATGGCGCAGTCGCAGCGAACCCACCATGGAATCGCGCACTTCCGCGGAGAAGTTCCACGGCTCCTTGCCCATGAACTGCGAATTGCTGGAATGCAGGCGATTGATCGGGCTGAACGTGCCAAGCTGGTACCAACGGGCTTCCAAATGCTCGTTACGATAGCCACACATATGACCGCCAATATCGTGACTCCACCATCCGTAGCCGATATTCGACGCGGTAGCAGTGAAATACGGCTGGAACTGCAAGGATTCCCACGTAACAATGGTGTCTCCCGAGAAGCCGACCGGATAGCGGTGCGAACCCGGGCCAGCATACCGCGAGAAGGTGAGCGGCCAACGGTTGTTGCGTTCCGTGCAACTCACGTTGCGTTCGGATTGCTCGACATGCATTTCATGCTCATCGCGAGCGCCCGGCTCGGCGCACTTTTCGCATTCGCAGTTCTCATTTACATTGCGTTCGGAAGAAGTCTCGTAGCGCCCGGAATCCAGGTAGTGCAAGTGGTTGAGCACCCACAGCGGGTCAAGTCCGGGCTGGCGAGTCACGCCGCCTTGCTGCCAGTCGAGCCACCAGAAGTCAACGCCTTCGGCTTCCATACGATGATGCATGTCGAAGTAGGCGCTTACGAAATCCGGATTCGTGAGGTCGAATTCCACTGCCTCTTCGGTTGCGGGATCAATGCCGACGCGCTTGGCCACCGCCTCATAGTCGTCTTCGAACGCGCGCACGCCGTCTCGCGGATGCACGTTCAACGTGGCTTTCAGGCCGCGCTCGTGCAAGTCGCGCAAGAACGCCTCATGATCGGGAAACAGCTGCTTATCCCACGAATAGCCGGTCCAACCGGAACCGTATTTCGGATCGACATCGTCCACGCGGTGCCAGTCCATGTCGATCACGGATGTGGTGAATGGAATGCCTTCGCGCTTGAACCGGTCCATGAGCTGCAGGTATTCGTCTTGCGTGTAGCGGTAGTAGCGGCTCCACCAGTTGCCGAGTGCGAAGCGCGGCAGCAGAGGCGTTGGTCCGGCCAGCTTGTAGAAGTCTTGCACCGCTTCGGTGTAGCGGCGGCCATAGCCGAAGAAGTAGAAGTCGGTTTCCGCGTGATCGCGTGGCATAACCCAAGCCCCCAGCGGATTCGGTTTGCCGTTCACTTCGTATGCTTCCACGATCACGTTCGCGGCGGAATCATCGAGTACCGCCCATCCGTCTCGCGAAATCACACCATCGTCCAGAGAAATTTCGCCGTTCGCCTCGTCGAGCGTGCGCGCGGTGCCTTTAAGATTATGCTTCGGTTCGTCGCCGTAATGCCACGTATTGAACTGGGTGTCGGCCACGCCCTTGACGACTACGCTCAAGCCTTCTTTGCTGAATGGCTTGCCATCGTACGTCACATACAGCGCGGGGGTGTCAACAATGAGCAGTCCGTCGCGATGCGTCACCGTGAATTGCGGGTCGGCGCCAAAATCGCGGTTGACCACCATTTGCGTGAGATTGTCCTCAAATTCGCCGGAATCAGACCATTCGAAACGGATCAGCGATTCCGTTAGAATGCCAATCCTCCAATGATCCCCTTGTAAAACCGACGATTCTCGCATTTTCGGACGTGCCTTGCGCACATAGTCGACGAATACCGTGCCGGTTGCGTTATCTAATGCGTTGTTTGCCATGCTACTCCTGCCTTACTTGCCACTGCCCGTCGCAATACCTGCGATGAACTGCTTCTGGAAAATCATATACACAATGATCACTGGAACAATTGCCAACGAAGTCGCTGCGAACAATCCGCCGTAATCGGTGCCGTATTGTCCGTTGAAGGCCTTCAGACCGACAGCGAGCAGCTGCTTGTTTTCGTCAGTGATCATCAAGAATGGCCACAGGTAGTCTTCCCAATTCCACAGGAAGGTGAAGATGGCGAGCGCCGCGATGGTGTTATGGCTCATTGGCAGAATGATGCTATGGAAGATTCTGGTTTCGGATGCGCCATCGAGTTTCGCCGCTTCAATGAGTTCGTCAGAAATTCCCGAGATGGATTGGCGGAACAGGAAGATACCGAATGCGCTGATCATGCCAGGAAGCACGAGCGACGTGTAGGTGTCTTGCAGACCCCAGTTGGTGAACATTTCGTATTGCGGAATGATGGTCACTGCCCAAGGAATCATCATGGTGCTCATAACGATGCCGAAAAGCAGGTTGCGACCACGGAATCGCATTTTAGAGAACACGTAACCAAGCACCGCACTTGTGTAGATTGCAATACCGGTTTTCAGTACTGCTACGATCAGCGAGTTTGCGAACAATCGCAAGAAATTGAACTTTTCTTGGATGCTCACATAATTGTCAATCGTGGATGGCTTAGGGAATAATCCTCCGGTCACTTTGACGATTTCGCTATTTGGCGCGAATGATGAAATGAACATCCAAACAAATGGAACAATGGTGATGATGGCGGCGATGAAGAGCAGAATCGTAAGAATGATGCCGCCAATTTTACGTGATTTCATGCCAGTTCCTCCGAATCTCCAGAAACCTTGAACATGATGAGGGTGAGCACACCAGTGAACAGGAAGAGCACAACTGCCTGAGCTGACGCGACGCCGAAGTTGTATTTCTGGAATGCCTGATCAAAGATGAGATAGCTGATGGTGTAGGTTGACGTGCCCGGACCGCCTTCGGTCATGACGAGAATCTGCACGTATGCCTGCAGGTAGCTGATCAGTGACGTGATGACAATGAACAAGGTGGTTGATTTAAGCAACGGCAGGGTGATTTTGAAGAAAATCTGCACTGAGTTGGCACCGTCGATGGCGGCCGCCTCGTACACGTCTCGAGGAAGATTCATGAGACCGGCCAAATATAGAACGGTCGCGTAGCCAAAATCCTTCCAAATGGTCATGATGATGACTGCCGGCATGGCCCATTTGGTGTCGTGCAGCCAGTTGATGTCGAGTCCTGTGATTTTGTTTACCATGCCGAACTGCGGGTCGAACATCCACATCCACACGAAAGAGACTGCCACGAGCGGAGTGATGGTCGGCATGTAGAACAGACCTCGGAGGGTGTCTTTGCATTTGACGAGTTTGGCGCTGAGCAGCAGGGCCAAGCCGAGACCAAGCACAATGCGGAAGAGTGTGGAAACACCTGCGAATACCGCCGTGTTCCCCATGGAAGTCCAGAAAAGTTTGTCTGTGAGGATCTGTTTGAAGTTGTCGAGTCCGACCCAATCATAAGTGCCAATCAGAGGATTCCAGTTATGCAAACTGCCCGCGAAGGCTTTAAAAATTGGGTAGGCCAGGAAAATGGCGAAATAGACCACCAAGAAGACAACAGCCATGTTGCGTAGGGTGAAAATTCTCGATACCAGAGATTCACCATTTTTGTTTTTCATTGAATCTCGCCTCTCTGTGAGCCGATTCGACCGTTTTGTTACGCAATACAGAATGTCAGATCGAATCGAATAAGAAGATTGAACGTATCTCGTAGATAAAAAGGCAGTCGCGGCGCGGAAGAAGAATCGTACCGCGACTGCCCGGATTGGAAAAGGGATTGGAAAGGATATATCGGTATTACTTATGTTCGTCGAAGTAAGCGTACTTGCTTTCCATTGACGTGAAGTCAGAGCTCTTCATGTCGGTATCCATCTGACCCTGGGCCTCCTTGAGAGCCTTATCGATGGACATGCCGTTCTGGAAGACGTTCTGGAAAGCAGTGGTGCCGCTGGATTCAACGGTGGATGGTGCCGGTCCCGGCCAGATCAGTCGGTCTACGCGTGGCTGGATGGCGGCCATGACCGGCTTGGAGAGAATGTCCTTGTCGTTCTGCAGCGAGGTCTTGGCTGGGAAGGAGTTCAGTTCGGATACCGCTTCACGAATGTAATCATCGTTGGCGAGCAGGTACTTGATGAAGTCCTGGGCAACGGCCTGCTGTTCTTTGCTCTGGTTCTTGTTGACGCCCGGAGTGGATTCGCCGTTGTAACGGTCGTATGCAAACGGAGTGTCTTCGGAGAAGGTTGGGGTGGCGAACACGCCGTAGTCAATATCTGGATACTTTTCTTTCAGCGTGCCTTCCATGTGGCCCCAAGCGTAGATCATCGCAGACTGGCCGTTACCGAAGCTTTGGGTGTAATCGTTGCCGAAGTCAACGGATCCGACCTTGTACTTGTCATACAAATCCTTGAGGAACTGCATGTTTTCTTTGGTCACATCGTTGTTGTAGTTGGCTTTCTTGCCATCTTCGCTGAAGAGCAGTTCACCCTTCTGATAATTCAGACCTTGATAGATGGCGCTGTAGGCGTCGCCGTTGAAGTTGAAGCCGGCCTGCGTCATCTTGCTGCCGTCGGTTTTGGTGAGCTTTTGGGCGACCTGGATGAATTCGTCCCATGTGGTCGGAATGTCGGCGTCGGTGAGGCCCGCTTCGCTCCACAATGTCTTGTTGTAGTAGATGTTGCCGGTGTTGATCACGGAGTCGATGTACTTGACTTTGCCGTTCTCATCTTCATGTACGGATGCGGTGGAGTAGTCGGATTCCAAAGACTTGGTGTCGATATCGTAATCCGCTGCGTATGGACGAATCAACGCATCGTAAGAGTTGTGGATGTTGAAAACGGCCGGACCGTTTTTGCCTTTCAGAGCCAACGGCAGCTTGGTCCAATAATCATCCCATGAAACATTCACCGTTTTGATGGTGACGTTCGGATACGTCTTCGTGTAGGACTCAATCATCTTGTAGACAGGATCCGTGCCCTTGCTGCCCCAGCTCCAGTACTCGAGCTGGATTGGCTTGCCGTCGTTCACGAGATGATTGGGGTCGTAGGTGATGGTGTTGCCGATAACGTCAAGCCCTTTGTCGGCTTTCGTATCGGTTGTGCCGGACGCGGCATTGCTGTTCCCGCACGCAGCCAAGCCGACGATGCTCAAGGCCGCCACTGCCACTGCGATACCTTTGTTGATTTTCATATCTCTCCTTACGTCCTCGTAAGCCTTCATCCGCCCCTTGCGGACAAGCAATAGCATACGACAAGGGTTTCATATTGGCAATTCAAGGTTTTTTAAAATGTAAACGGTTTCATTTGAAACCCGTTTCACCTCACCGCTGTGAGCGTGCACACATTGTTTTTCATACGGCGTGTCGTATCGCAACCCTTTTCATTCATCTTTCAACTCTGTAGCCATGAGGACGGTAATGATGGTAGGCTGAAACAAACAGTGAAAAACTTTCGGAGGCACCATGAAAGCGAGCATCGGCGATGTGGCACTGAAGGCAGGCGTATCGAACGCTACAGTCTCACGCACTTTCGCACACCCTGAACAGGTGTCAGAGGCAACACGGTTGAAAGTGCAGGCCGCAGCCGATGCGTTGAATTTCAGCGTTTCCAGATCGGCAGGAATTCTTAAATCCGGTAGAACCTATCGCATAGCATTATTGGTCGGCAGCGGCGTCATCGAATGGTTCACCGCCGAAATCATTGCCGGACTTAACGATGTTTTGCGTGACGCCGGGTACGATCTGGTCATCTACCCCATCGAGGGGTCGGAGGCGCGTGACGCATTCTTCGAGGAACTTCCCGTACGCAGCAACGCCGATGCCGTATTCGTTTCCTCATTTGGCATCAGCCCCGACGAGGTCAAACGTCTCGGAACCGCAAAAATTCCGATTATCGGTATCAATACCACCAGCGAAGGATTCGATGCAACTGTCGGTATCAACGACAAAGAAGGCATCAAACTCATCGTTCGGCATCTCGCCAAGCTGGGACATCGTAACCTGCTGTATTTATATGAAAGTTTTTCCTCCACATTGGGATTCAGCTCATTTAACCGTATTTCCGGATTCCAGGAAGCCTGCGATGCAATTGACGGACTGACCGCCCGCACACTGGCAGTGCAAAAAGGCGACAGCATTCTAGATGCGGCAATTTCCGAGATCATGGCGCAAGACAACCCACCCACCGCATTGTGTTTCCATCAGGACTCACAGGCAATTCCATTGTTCTTCCGCCTTCAACGCAGCGGCCTTTCCGTGCCTGGAGATATTTCCGTAACCGGATTTGACGACAGCACCTTCGCCAAAGAAGCTGAGCTAACCACCGTTCGACAGCGCCCATACGACATGGCCGTCGATGCGGCACAAAAGGCTCTGGCGCTCATCGAAGGACAACCCATCGAGGAACCATTCGAGACATTCCCCGTTCAGCTGCAAGTACGAAACTCAACCGCAAAACCACGCACCGCTCCCCTGCTGTAGGCCGCAGCGTGTACTCGCGTGAAATCACTTCGCGTAATACCCCACGCCAACCGGTCTATCTGCGTTATGTATGGCAGATTTTGCTTTTCGTACGGAAACATCTCGCTTATATATGGCACGTCGCCTGCGAAAACAGCCACTTCGGGGGTACGTTTTTGAGGTTTTCGCCGCATGTGTCTGCCATATGTAAGTGAGATGTCTCCGGTCAGGCCTCCGAATCTGCCATACATAGACGAGATGCGAGCCGCAGACAAGCCTCTTCGTCTTACCCCGGCGTTCAATGTGCTTTTCTTACGGCGTTCAATGTACTTTTCTTCACACGCATGTACGTTTAATCGCCTCAAGCACCGATGCGAATCAAACTCACCAATGTTCGCACCGTCAACGGCATACGCCAAGACAGCAACGCGACTTAACCCAAACCGCCAACATCAGTAGTTTGGTAGATACTCGCGCGCATAGCCGTCCACACCTCCATTGGACGAGAGGAAACGTGGAATAGAGTCATTGCCTTTTGTCGACCATCATGACGACGCGCGCAAACAGATAACGCTAAACTTGTCTCATGTTGATTATTTGCTTAACCTAGCGAAGCGACGAAGCAAGAGCAGGTGATATATGGTAACAATTTCTGACGTGGCGCACGCAGCCGGTGTTTCCAAGGCAACAGTCTCGTATGTACTATCGGGAGATCCTCGAATCACCCAAGCTACAACACTTAAGGTGCAACATGCGATTGACGAATTAGGCTATACGGTGAACCATGCAGCCCGCGCACTATCCGTAAGAAAAACCAAAACAATAGGTGTGGTCTCCCCCGCCTTTCACGGCAACTATCTGTCAGCCCTCTTTGGGCTGTACGTGTACCTGCTATCCGAAGAAGCGACAAAGAGAGGATACGACACCCTACTCATTGGCGAGAACGACGGCTTCGAGGCAATGCATGAAGCATGGTCGTCAAAGAAAGTGGATGGGTTCATCCTGATGGACGTCAAAGATGAGGATCCACGAGTCAGCTATGCCGCAAAAGAGCACATTCCGACCGTTGCATTCGGCTCGCCAAAGAACTCACACGGTTTGGATACAGTGGATTCCGATTTCGCCAAGGCTGCATCATCAATCTTGAATTTCTTAGCCTCTGAAGGGCATAAAGAGGTGATTCTTATTCCATGGTCACACACAATATTTGATCAGGGTCTTGGCTACGCTTGGCGCTTTCTGGATTCAGCGATAGAGACCGCCAAACGTCTTGACCTGAAAATGCATGTCGAATATCCGAAAGACGACGATTCGGATCCTTCGCCCCTCATTGAGCATGCACTAGATACGCACACCAAAGCGACCGCTCTGATACTTCACAACGAGCCAGCAACAATCGTTGCCCCTCAGGTCTTGGCACGCAGGAACCTCCGAACACCGGATAACTTGCAGGTCGTAACCGTTTTCCCGAAACAGCTAGCAACATCAATGAAGATATCGTTCTCCGCAGTGCGTCCGGACATTGCACAACTATCAGAAGCCGCCGTGGGAGCCCTTTTGCGTCGAATAAACAATCCGAAAGCCCCGACGGTCACCCGCTATCTTGATTATCCACTAACCCAAGAGCCCGAGTAACATCGCAGCTACGTAGATTACGCGCAGAAAACAACCACGAGATTCTACATTGGTTAAGTTCGTCGATTTGACTTTTCAAAGATCAGGGTTTATTATTTAACTTGTTTAACCGGTTCAACAGTTTGGGATTAAAACTTCCCAAACGCAATAAATTAATCATTCAGCGCATAGGTGCGCTGTTAATGAAAGGAAATACCAAATGATCGGTTCAAATATGAAGCGCGTGATAGCTTTAATCGCCGCAAGTGCCGCGGCAGTCAGTCTCGCCGCTTGCGGTAGCAACTCGAGTCAAGATTCCAAAACAATCGAATTCTGGGACCCATACCCTCAGAAGAACGATAGCAGCACATGGGCGAAATACGTTACCAATTGTGCTCCTGATGGATATAACGTAAAACGCATCGGCTATGCGCAGTCAGACCTATTAAACAATCTCACAACAGCTGTCAAGGCCGGCAACGCACCCCAGATCGCCCTGATCGATAACCCAAAGATGCCTACCGCTGTCGACGCAGGACTTGTTACGGATATCGAGGCAGCGGGAGTCGACGTTTCAGGATTCGACAAGAATATCGAAGGCCCCGGCATCATCGACGGCGTACAATATGGGGTTTCTTACGGCACTAACGCATTGGGCTTGTATTACAAACCCCGATGTCCTCAATAAGGCCGGCGTCGACCCAGAATCGATTACCGATTGGGATTCACTCAACAGTGCCATCGAAAAAGTAGTAAACGCAGGATATAAGGGCATCACGTTCTCCGGCATTTCCGGCGAAGAAGGAACATTCCAGTTCCTTCCCTGGTTCTGGGGAGCCGGCGGTCAATTGAAGGACGCTTCAGGTTCCAGTGCCGAGCAGGATGCGCTTGATCTGGTATCCGGCTGGGTCCAAAAAGGTTGGGCTCCGAAATCGGTCGCAACGGACAACCAATCTGCTGCATGGGATCTGTTCCTTGGCGGCGATTACGGCTTCTCCGAAAATGGTTCATGGCAGATGGAGTCGGCCGTCGAGAAAGGCTACAAGATGATTTCCATCCCATCCAAAGATGGCGGAGTAGCCCCAGTTCCAAGCGGTGGCGAGTTCATTACCATTCCAGCCCAGAAAACCAAAGACAGTGACAAGATGAAGGCAACCGCGGAGGTCATTCAGTGCCTCATTGACGGAGATAATCTCAAGAAGACCAATGATGAGATGGTTTATCTTGCCGCCAAAAGTGACGTCCGCAAGCAGCAGGTGGAAGAGAACAGTGCCTGGGCACCTTGGGTTGACGCCGTAGAAAATGCTGAAGGCCGTACCACTGACGTCGGTCTGCAATACGAAGACATTTCTGCACAGCTTTCTGAAGATCTACAGGCTGCCTTGAATAAGGGCTGATTCGCGGTCTCATATTTTTCTGGGGCATCTGCCCGCCATTCATTGCGATATTCAGACGCCCCATTCCATCTTTTCCACCAACAGGCAGGTGAACTATGTCTCAAACAATCACCGCAGATAAACCAAGGCGAATCAAGCCAACCACATTGGCCGCCATTGGTTTCGCGGCCCCGCTGATTATTTACATGCTTATCTTCTACGTTTGGCCTCTGATTCAGAATATTTCCATGAGTATGCACCGCTACACACGTCGCACTTTTGTGACCGGCGATGCCCCTTGGTCTGGATTCGATATCTATAAGGAAATATTAAGCAATCAACAGTTCTGGACTATTCTCGGACAGACTTTGATTTTCGTCTTCGCTTCTATCGTTTTCCAATACTCTATCGGCTTGGCATTGGCGGTTTTCTTCAATCAGAATTTCAAACTTTCCGCGGCTTTGCGCGGCGCATTCCTTGTACCATGGCTACTTCCGCCAATGATTTCCGGTACGATCTGGCAATGGATGATGGACGCCGACAGCGGTGTTATTAATAATTTCCTCAAACTATTTGGTTTGGACCCGGTTTGGTGGCTGCAAGCCGATCATTCCTTGTGGGCGGTTATCATTGCCAATATTTGGCTTGGTATTCCTTTCAACCTCGTAATTCTGTATTCGGGCTTGCAAAACATCAATGGCGACTTGTATGAAGCCGCCGCGTTGGATGGCTGCAATGCTTGGCAGCGCTTCTGGAAGATTACTTTCCCGTTGCTCAAGCCGGTATCGATGATTACGCTCCTGCTAGGTTTCGTCTACACGTTACGAACAGTAGACATCATCTGGATTATGACCAAGGGCACTGGATCTTCGAGAACCTTGGCAACTTGGGCTTATGAGATGGCTTTCGGAAAGGGCACATCAGCAACCATCCGGTATTCGGAAGCATCCGTTGTGGGCACGATTCTCATTGTCGTAGCACTGATTTTCGCCCTGATTTACCTGTGGGCCCAGCGGAATGAAGAGAAGAGGTAACTAAAATGAAACATCGTTCATCATGGTGGAAAACACTTATAGGCATCATTTTGACGCTGATTATGCTCTTCCCCGTATACTGGATGATCAACATATCATTCACGCAACGTCGCTCCATCCGTTCAGGTGATCTGTTCCCGAAAGATTTCACGCTCGACAATTATGCCTCTGCGTTAAGTTCACAGCTCCCCTACCTAGGAACGTCATTGCTAGTTGCCATAGGATGCGTGATCCTGACCCTAGCAATTGCATTACCTTCGTCATACGCCATTGTTTTCTTGGAGTTCAAAGGCTCAAAGTCCATGAACTTCCTGTTGATTGTTGCTCAGATGATTCCCGCGGTCGTTATGTCTCTAGGCTTCTACCAGATCTACGATGACATCGGTCTTCTCGACAGTATTCCGGGACTTATCGTTGCCGACTCCACTTTGTCGGTACCGTTCGCGGTGATTCTGATGACGGGATTTATGTCCGGTATGCCACGCTCGTTGGTGGAGGCAGCGCAAATCGACGGAGCATCGCAGTGGGGTGTTTTTACCAAAATCGTGATTCCACTCTCCCGTAATACCATTGTCACGACTTCGCTGTTCGCTTTCCTCTGGGCATGGTCAGATTTCATGTTTGCTTCGACCCTCGATTCCGGTGGCGGCAAGATGAGGCCAATCACCATGGGTCTATATGACTTTATCGGTTCACAGAACCAAGAATGGGGGCCAATGATGGCCACCGCAGTATTGGCCTCAGTACCAACAGCGCTATTACTAATTTTCGCACAGAAATACGTTGCCGCCGGCGTAACAGCCGGAGCGGTGAAAGACTGATCCAACCCTTAAGTACATAATTAACAAGGACCAACTATGAGTGAACTAACTTTTGCTATCGATGGAGATGCACTGTTGTGGACTGGTGACGGCGAATATCTTCGCATCGAACCATGGGGAAAGAATTCAGTCCGCGTCCGCGCCTCGAAAATGCATGAGATACAAGAACAAGACGGAGCTTTGCTGCCACAAAACAATCAGGCCTCAGGCAGCCACAACTATGGCATCACCATTGACAAGCCCAGTAGAACCGCCGAATTACGCAATGGCGATATTGTAGTTCAAGCGAAAGCATCCTGCGGCCTGTACTCCGGATCAGGATATGAAGAGCCACGCTGTTTACTGAGCTTCTATAAGGCAGACGGCACACCGCTCATTCAGGAAATACCATCTGGCGGATCACTAAATCTTCGAGCGCGATGGTTCAAACCGATCACCGGAGGCGACTATTCCATCATTGCTTCCTTTACCACACCGGAAAATGAGAAGCTATATGGTATGGGCGAGTACCAACAGAACATCCTCAATCTGAAAGGTTGTACCCTCGAACTCGCGCATCGCAATTCACAGGCATCCATTCCTTTCGTGGTTTCCAGCGCCGGATATGGCTTCCTGTGGAATAACCCGGCACTTGGAAACGTTACGTTCGGCAAGAACCGTACGGAATGGCAAGCTGAATCAGCCAAGCAGATTGATTACTGGATTACCACAGGCGATACACCTTCTTCGATAATGAAGCATTATGCCGACGCCACAGGGCACGCTCCTCACATGCCTGAATGGGGACTGGGATTCTGGCAGTGCAAGCTTAGATATTGGAATCAACGTCAGCTCCTAGACGTCGCCCATGGGTTTAAACAGCGTAATATTCCATTGGATCTCATCGTTGTAGATTTCTTCCACTGGCCGCATATGGGTGACTTCCGTTTTGAGAATGAATTCTGGCCAGATCCCAAAGCTATGGCGGACGAGCTGCACAGCATGGGAGTGAAACTCATGGTATCTGTGTGGCCCCAGGTCGCGCTCGCCTCAGAGAATTATGTTGAGATGAAGTCAAAGAACCTTCTCGTGCGCGCAGATAAGGGTGAAGACGTCGGCATGATGTTCGAAGGTCCCAGCCAGTTCTATGACGCCACCAATCCAAAAGCTCGCGAATATGTTTGGGAGAAGTGCCGAACAAATTATGCCGAGCTTGGGGTTGATGCATTCTGGCTCGATGAAGCGGAACCTGAATACGGCACGTACGATTTCGACAACTATCGATATTACGCCGGCCCAAACCAGCAGGTGGCAAACATCTACCCAAGAGACTACAACAAAGGCTTCTACGAGGGGCAACAAACCATAGGAAGGGATGGTGACATCGTCAACCTCACCCGTTGCGCTTGGGCTGGTTCGCAACGCTATGGTTCTCTTGTTTGGTCTGGAGACGTTGGTTCGACCTTCGCCGACCTTCGTGCCCAGATTACCTGCGCCATCCACATGGGCATGGCCGGTATCCCCTGGTTCACCACCGATATGGGCGGTTTCCATGATGGGATAATTGATTCGGACGATTTCAAGGAGTTGTTGGCCCGCTGGTGCGCGTTCTCATGCTTCCTACCGGTCATGCGCAACCATGGCGACCGTAGTCTGCATACGACAACCGGCAAGGAGACCATCACCAATTCGGCCGGAGACCACCGTTCGCCAAGTGGTGCCGACAATGAGCCTTGGAGCTATGGCCCCGAGACGGAGCAGATCTTCCGAAAGTTCATTGCCATTCGCGAGAAAATGCGCCCTTACACGCGGGAATTGTTCGAATCAGCACATACCGATGGCCAGCCTTTGGTCCGTGGACTCTTCTACGAGTTCCCTCAAGACGAATCGGTGTCCGATATCGCCGATGAATATATGTTCGGCCCTGATATCCTAGTGGCCCCCGTAGTTGAGGCCGGAGCCAGATCGCGTGAGGTGACGCTTCCCGGAAACGCTAGCATCACATGGACGGATCTACGCACTGGCAAAGTGTATGGAGGGGGGCAAAAAATCACTGTCGACGCCGGAATAGACACGATTCCAGCCTTCGCACGCGACGGCCACGATCACGGACTGATCGGAATGCTATAAATTCCCGCACAACAAGTGTGGGGCGTCCGTTCCCAAGGCGAACGCCCCACACTCTGCGCATCTTTTCCATTTCAACCGGTCTATCTGCGGTATGTATGGCAGATTTGTAGCGGGCTTTCAATCAAACAGATGTTGGGCAGTTTTACATGGCACTTATCAAAGATCCTGTTTTCTGCCGCTCCATACTTAAGGAATTCAGCCAGAAAATACCGATCGCTTTTGCAGCCGCATCAATTAAGTGACTGCAAAAATCCATTCAATACGCTGCTGCCAGCAACACCTCGGAAAGCAAAATAAAAGTTTGACCAATATATTCGGAGGCATCGCCAAGCAATGCAACCGTATTAAAACTTGGTTCGATTAAGGTTCGATAAATCTGCCTCGCCATTTTTGCTTATGGCGAGGCAAAATACATCCTTCCCACATGGCTTTGCTGCTTTTTGTATCTTTTGTTGTTATCCGTTGCCACTTGTCGGCATCGGCACGGCATGTCAGTATCATGTGCGTATGCGACTTATTGGTAATATTCTGTGGCTGATTCTGGGTGGACTGTTGCTCGCCGCCAGCTGGGCCATTATCGGTTTGGTGTTGTGCATCACCATTGTGGGCATTCCACTGGGCATTCAGGCGTTCAAGATGGCGGGGCTCACGTTGACCCCGTTTGGTAAGACCGTGGAGTATGGCGGCGGCGTGGGATCCGTGCTGATCAACATCATCTGGTTCGTACTGGCTGGTTTGTGGATGGCGATTGGCTATGTGGGTGCCGGGCTGCTCAATTGCATCACCATCATCGGTATTCCGTTCGGCATTCAGTCGTTCAAGATGGCCAAGCTGGCCTTGTGGCCGTTCGGCTCGCAAATCCGCAGCTTGTAAATCACTTCAGATCACTTCCCCCAGCATAGACGGCCATCGACTGCCGTCTTGCATATAAGTATCGAGGAGCTGCGGTCCGAACAGGCCGCGACCACTACACCCTAAGCAACGAAACACATTTCATTCGCATATGGCAGCTCCAGAGCGGCAAGGCTCAAAAACTGAACAGTCGAACATTACCTCCCCAAATGATTGCTAATGCCAGCCGCGAATCCCACCGCAGCACTTCCATTCATGCCCAGGCCATTCAACAATCGTCCCGCATGCTTCGCGCCGGCCCATACCGCGTTGATGATGTTGCCGGCGCCATATCCGGTAAGCACCGTCCACGGATGGGCGAGCAGCCCGCATATCGGGTCAAGACTCTGGTAGATTCGCGCGAAGAACGATCCGGGTGCCGGCCTGCATTAGCACAGCGCCAATCGCATACACAACGATGAGGTTGCGCAACCGCTTGGCATAGCCCACGCATAAGCCACATAAGCGGCAGCAATACGCCGAACAGATGCATGCCGATATAGCTGGGCTCCGCGAACAGGAACTGCAGGTGACCACCGCCCCACACCGAGCTTTCATTGATGTACTGCCGGTACATGAGGTGCGCGAAATAGTCGGTCAACGGCTTGATATGCAGATGGATGGATAGCCATTGCACCACGCCCACGCCGAAGGAGAACCAGTAAGAAGCGATGAGAATCCGCAATGGCGTACGCCATGGAATGCGTTTGATGCCGAACGCAATGGCGATCGCACCCAAAGTGGCGAGCACGCCCAATAATCCGGTGATGCTCATGAACGCGGCGTTGAGATGGATGCCGAATTTCAGCCATCCCGGGATGGACAGGATTATGCAGGCCACCGGTAGGAGGAACATTGGCAGGTATCGGTTGGCTGCGATGCGCAGTTGACGCCAATTGCATAGGCAGTACACGGCGAACAGCGCCGGACTGATTGGCGACCAGAACGGCGCGTACAGGCCGAGCGTGGTGCCGTCCACCGGAAGAAAAGCGATGGCCAGCAGCAGCCAAATGACGTTGCGTTCCTGCGTTGTCAGGAATCGTAGCAGCGGATGGTATGGGACGATGCGCTCTGCCGACTGCCTGCCGCTCGTTTGCACCTGTGCGGCGGCGCTGTCAATGGTGGTGCCCGCCTTGATATTGGCGGCCATCTTGCGTTCGCTATTGTTCGATCGGATCACATGCGCCCCTTTCCGCAACCAACCCTACTCGAGCGTCGATATCCATGGCCGCATTTATGGCCACTGCGACTATGCAACGAATCCGGGGGGGGGGCAGCGAAGCCGACTACATGTAAGAGAATGGACTTTTCTCGCTTTTCTACAAGATTTGGGTGCTATTCGGCTTGTTTGCGGCAGATTCCGGGGGTTCAGAAAACCCACTTCGCTTGTTTGTGGCACCGTTTCGCGGAAACACCGGGTATGAGCGTTGGAATTCCGCCGCTCATACCCGCCATATCACGGTTTTGATGCCACAAACAAGCCACTTAGAGGAATTGGGGATTGAACCGACTTCAGATGAAAACAAATATTCAGCAATGCGCATACTTTCGTCGAAGAATCAAACCGCACCACAACCGTCTAGGCAAAACGGCACAACCTAGAACAGCCCGCCCGCATGAAGATATAGGAACAGCACAGTCTGCAGTACAACGAACACGGGCAACCCCCACACGAAATACCAGTCCCTGATCTTGTGGTTGAACAGCCGCATAGCGATTATGTCGCCGAGAGCGCCGCCCATGAACGACAGCCCCATCAGCCATGATTCGGGCACCCTGCTCCGGTCGCCTCCGCCAGATCGGTCGGATCCCGCTCCCCTGCCGCGACTCCGGGGCGCATCGCCGTTGGCGAGCGCGATTCTCTTGTCGGCAGCGAACACCAGCAAGGTGACGCAGTTCATCGCGAGTAGATAGATTCCGAAACCCCGCAGCATAACAGGGTTGAAGGCACGGAACATGCCGGCTCCGTTGAACGACACGAGGCCGCATTTCCAGGCGCACACCATGCCCCACGCCACGAGTCCCACCGCCGTTTCGGACCACCAGACGACGTTGTGTTTGTTGACGTTTCGCTCCCACAGAATCAGGCCCAGCAGCATGCCGACCAAGCCGCCGGCGAGCGCTAGCAAGGGAACGCTTGGTATTTATAGACATTTTACCCTTACCTCCATCAGCAAATGTACCAAAAAGGATACATATAATGTATTTTTCTTTCCAAGAATGTACAATGTATTCCTATGACAGATAAATACATCCACAGGCCGCTTGCCGATCAGGTCTGTCGGTCGCATCGTAAAGTAGTAGTCATCGAAGGCGCAAGGGCCGTAGGGAAGACCATGCTCGCCCAGACCGAGCTGGTGAACAAACGCAACTATCACTATGTGACCCTGGCCGACAACCTGACGTACCATGATGCGCTCCGCAACGTGGATGATTGGCTCTCCCGTCTTCCACGCCCCATCGTCATCGACGAGGCGCAGAGAATCGGCGGCCTGCCCTTGGCCATAAAGGGAATCGTAGACGCCTCCAATGCCTCCGACCCCCAGTTCATTCTTACGGGATCCGCTTCAATCACCCGAACGGGGCTTGACGGACAGGATCCTCTAACAAGGCGTTCGCAGAGGTTTACGCTCAGCCCGATGACCGTGCGCGAAATCAACCGTAATGCCGATACGAGCATCGTTGACATATTGTGGGACGCCAATCCAAACTTGGAATGGACGACGGACAACTCTAGGGAAGACCTGTTTGCAAGAATGAAAGTCGGCGGATTCCCTAACTATGCAATCAGTCAAACCATCATGTCCGATTCGGAAAGGCGCCTGTACATCCGCGATGACATCGAAAACACCCTTGGCGATACCATTCTTCCCGAAGAGCAGTTCAATAAAAGTCTGGCGCAGGACCTGCTCAACGAATTGCTCTGCATCCCCGGACGTGTGCTGAACGTCAGCGCACTCGCCAGTACGCTGAACCGCGACAAAAGGACGATTCAACGGTATATCAGTATCTTCATGAGGCGTTTCCTACTCACCTATCTGCCCAACCTAGCGCTTACCGGGCAGAAGCAGACACTGACCCGCGCCAAGATACACCCCATCGACACCTCCCTAAGCGTTGAGGCGATTCGAAGGAGCGGCAAAGATCCCTTGGGGGATCCGGTGATTTTTGGAATGCTCTTCGAATCTTTCGTGGTAAACCAGATCGTTCCTGAAGTCCAATGGTCCCAGATCCATCCGGACCTGTTCTTTTGGAGGACATCAGGCAAGGAGGCACATGAGGTCGATCTTGTCCTTGTGCATGACAACGAGCTGATCGGCATCGAGGTAAAAAGCTCGGGCCGGCTTCATCAGGGAGATTTCAAGGGGCTTGAGGCACTCAAGAACAAAGACCCACGATTCAGGAAAGGCTTCATCGTATACACGGGAAATAAGATCCTTCAGCATTCCTCTGACATGTGGGCCATACCGGTTTCCGCACTTTGGGAGAAAGGCGCTTTTGCAATGGAAAAAGAAACCACTGCATTGAACGCGATCCCGCAAGCAGCCACAATCTTGGAGACAGAGCGAATGACGGATGCCAATTTGTTCCTCAGCTACAGCCACGCAGACAACGATTTCCTCGACGGGAAAATCGTTGACCTGGCAAGGACTATTGCCGAAAGCTACCGCTTCATCACCGGCCACGATGTATCGCTGTTCATCGACTCCGAATCAATCAACTGGGGAGACGATTGGCGACGTGCTCTGCGTAGCAGCGTTGATGCCACGAATTTCTTCATGCCGGCGGTGACTCCCAATTATCTGAACAGCAAAGCCTGCCGCGAAGAGTACCTGCAATTTGAGACCCAGCTTTCAGAGACCTCTCAAAAGAAAATCTTGCCTCTTATGTGGCAGAGGATCCCCAATCTCGACCAAAACAGTACCGATCCCGTTCTGAACAGCATCAAGCGAACGCAATGGTTGGATGTCGATTCTCTGCAGGACCTTATGCCGTCCTCGCCCGAGTATAAGAAGCAGGCACGAGTCATCGCCAGAAAACTGCAGGAAATCATCAACGCGAATCGGAAAGCACTGGAAACCTCCATCCAAAAACCCAGCACGAAAATTACGCAACCCCAAAAGAGCCATGACGATCTGATCCACCAATTCGGCAATATCGAGATGGCTCTGCCGAAGATGAATCAATCCGTCAACACCATGACGTCATCGATGACAAGCATCGTCGAGACGTTGAACGACAATCCGATGCCTGCAGACGCCTCGGCTCAGCAGATGATCCAGTGGAGTGAGGACATCTCCCGGAAAATAGACCCTCGCGTAAACACCCTGAACGATTCCATTACGATGCTCGGCAACCAATGGCACACCGTTTCAGATGCCATGCGTACATACAAAAGTCTGATTATGCAAATGCCGGATGGTGACGAGAAACGCTCGGCGCAAGAACAATGCGATAGCGCACTTCAGTCCATAGTGCTTTCGCTTACTATGAGCGGAAATATTCGAGAACAACTCGGCCTTATGCGAATGATCGGCAACATGGTCTTTGCTCTGCGGCCAATGTCCCAGGCGTTCGAGAACACCTTCAACCTCATGGACAGTATCCGAACCACCGCGCAGGAGTTGTTGGATCTGGGATGATGAGGAACGTGCCTCATGGCAGCAAAAATGATTGAGGCCAGTTCCCTCCCCTGAACACTGTGCTCCTGGAATCGATTCGATGGGCCGCCTCCACGGCGCTTCATCGAATCGATTCGCTGGTTCGACACGAAAAATGTCTTCACTATCAAATCGGCTTCGATATATTTCTTGCAGTAACAAATGTTAATCGCTTTTGCGAAAGGAGCGACTCATGATACCTGCCATTGTGAAGGATTTGTTCAATATTTTTGTTCAAAGTCTTAAACTCAACCTACTTTTCTTTCAAGAGAAGAACTATGAAAATGAGCCCAACAATGCGAATCATGAGGAATCCAATCAAGAATCGCAAGAACAGGGCAGGAAACTCTATCGACGTGTTTGCATAGGCCTGATTAGCTTCATCGTAGCTGCGGTCATTGCTTCGCTTTGTCTCGGTTTCATATTCCAATCGTGGCAGGTTACGATTTTCCTCGTGGTCTATTTAATTGTTGTCATGCCCGCGGCATTGTTACTTATTCCTCCAAAACTACTGTGCAGGAAAGAGTACAAGGCAATTCTCGACAGGGGAAAGAACGGTCTTGACCACAATAACATACCGGATCCTTCCATCGCACAGAAGGAATACCATTGCTGGCGGAGTACTTTCAAAGTAGCAGCGTACATCATCCTTTTCATTTCCTTAGAGTTTTTGCTTACTTGCCTAATCGGCCTCAAAGCAACAAATACTGCTTCAGAATGGTTTGGAATGCTGTACATTACCATTGTCTTTGTCCTGCTTTTCGTGGCCCTTCATCTTCGCAAAAGCGACAGCAATTTACTGGCAACAGTCGCATGTGAGATGATCTTAATCGGTCTGTGTGTGATGGCAGTCGATATCATAATCTCCCACATTGCACACAGTACGGATTCCTCAATACTCACCTATATCGGCGAAATCGTAACGTGGCTCGGGATTTTTCTTCTGCTGACTTCCGTTCCCATACCAGGAGGATGGCTCGACAAGAACGTCTATGCCCCGCTGTCATTGCAATACTGGCGTCACGTGCTTGCAGAAAACCTCACGTCCGCTGAAGGCGTCGACTGGGATAAACCCGTCATGGAATGGAATGAAGCTTCCAAAGAATTTCTTAAGACTCATGTGGAGTCGAACAGAAGCAGGCACGTATCCCTCAACGTCATATCCGCTGCGGTGGTTGGACTTGGTAGTGTCTGGCCTCAATGTAAGACGGTAATCACAGCATTCTTCCCCGAATCCGACGTTACCGTCGCCATGCTGCTGTTCATTATCGTGGTCGTCATCATGCAGGAATTTCGCTCTTACTACTGGCGTCATCTCGAGGTCATGTATCGACAGCTGAAACCGCAATCCAGTAAGGCCCAGCAAACCATCGATGGTTAATGTCACGCGATGCCATAAACGTCTTTCCTGATAAGCCATGAACACTGGGGAATCAACGACGACGTTGTCGCCGATTCCACCGTTGATTCCATTACCCTTTTAGCCGAAGATTTCAATCTCAGAAACAGCCCCCCCCCCCCCGCCGCTTCACGCGAGTGAACAAGGGCAGAGGAGAAAATCATGAACGAGAGCACCCAAAGCGTAAAACGGCAGCGGCGCACACGTCAGACATGCCGCACCAGCACACTCCAGAACTCAAAAAACAACGGAACGAAATTCCAGCATCGAGCTGCTGCGCATCATCGCAATGTTATGATTCTCATGCACCACTTCATCGTCCATAACGGTTATAACGTGCTGAAACTTCCCCTGGGGCCGGAACGCATCTTCTCCTACAACTCGTCATGCAGGGCAGCACACACAGGCGGCCGGCTGCTTTCTCTGGCAAGAACAACACGCTAGTGAACCGAGCATCGCAGCACGGACGGATATAATCCAAAAGTACACGGCTCCTCGGGGCGCTACCAGATTCATTTATAATTTCCTCTATTCTGCTAAAACAACCTTCTCATCGACAGGAAAAAGAATGTCCGAAATCTCAAACAACTACGTAAGCTCTAGACAAACAAGTATATACTCCTCTAATCATCAATTAATCATTCTTGGCAACGGCTTTGACCTCGAATGTGGACTTCATTCTCGTTTTTCTGATTTCATGAAATATCGACCTTGGACGATGATGAGGGAGGCACTTAGAAACGCCATTCCCACAGAAAACAGCGCTGTTGCAGAAAATGTTTCTAAAACAGATTACGATAAAATCTGCTCAGCAATAGAACAATTACAGCAAGCGCTTGATGAAATGTATGCCGTCAGAAAAGCAACCATTGACGCAGAATATAAAACCAACGAAGCTTACGATAAACATGATGAATATATTGCAAATTCAGGAAATATCACATTCGATGAATCCCTGTCTACAGATTTCGAAGAGTCCGTACGCACACTTCGGAAGATGAAGAAACAAGAAAGAGAAATCAAGCACAAGGTCTGGGAATCTTCTGAAAAACTTCTAAATATCTTTGATGCACTTGTGACTAACAATAATTGTTTATGCAACGTACGAGATATGCTAAAGGCCTCTTACGCTGAAATTTTTGGACAAAGTAACGACAATCTCGATCCCGCTGCTTACTACCGGTCTGGTAAAACTGTATGGGACATTATCCTTCAAGCAAATTCACAAAAAACGTGGTATAATATTGAAGCAGAAATCAAAAAATGGATGACAGTATCAGAAAAATCTACACCTGCTCCTTATAGCAAGGTTGCTGACAAAATCAACACAGAAATTATTCCGACAGATAATTACTTACCTATTATTGTGAGATCATCATCCAGCTTACCGATTACTCAAGTCGCTTATTTTCTGCATTCTCTACTAGGAGATCAACGCAGCTGGACACCAAAGGACGTTTCTTCCTTATTAATGCAGGAGCTCCATAGATTTGAGTCAGCATTCTGCCAATATTTGAATTATGAAATGAAAAATCATGAAAATTATTATAAAAAAGCGCAAAAGAGTTGCTTTCTAGAATAATCCAATTGGGATTACCAAATAACTACAAAACAGAAGTGTCGATTCTTGATTTTAATTTCACTGACCCTTTAGATGAAAATGACAAAATAAGTATTTCCAACAACATTGAAGTCGATCCTGTGGTAGTCAATATACATGGAAGTTACAAAAACAGCACAGCAATCTTTGGCATTGACGGCACTGATAACATGGAAGAAGAAAACAGTCGACATTTCACTAAAACTTATCGTCTCCTTTCTTTAAGTAATCCCAATATTCGAAGCGTAATCCATGCACACCATGAAAACAGAAACGATAATAGTCTACCTGATATGATTAAATTTTATGGGCATTCATTATCGGAAGCTGACTATTCGTATTTTCAGTCTATCTTTGATGGAATTAATTTGTATGAAGGAAACACAAGACTCATTTTCTTCTATCGCCCAAGAAGAGATAACACGGCAGTAGAGGGTGCACGCATTCCAGATAATGATGCCGCCAATGAGATGAAAGATAAAGTCACAAAATTGTTATTAACTTATGGCAACACATTGACAAATAAAGATCATGGCAAAAATCTGATACACAAGCTTATTTTAGAAGGCAGGCTGAACGTATTACCAATCTGATAGTGGCTATAATTCCCTTGGAAATAGTCGTGCAGCCATTCCTAGACTTTGACTGACAGTATTGCACCGATTCATCCGTCCACTCATGGTTCATCAGCAAATGCGGTCATCGATTAGGACAAGTATCTCATAGCAGACACGCTCCTCCAGTACCTGGGATAGATAGGCTCTATCTTCAAAGAAGTGGCAAAAATAGAATAACCATGCATATGCATGAACAGTGTTTTAAAGCGCAAACTTTCAGCCGCAGCCTCTGTTAGGCTCCAAAGAGCTGCTGGGCATTATCCATATGGTCAACGTGACGGAATTCCTTCGCTAAACAACGCTTTAGGCATTGTCTCATAGGACAGCTCAGATGTCAGGTCATCCTATCACGAGTATCAGGATCTGATTCAGTGGTTCCGAGTGAGAAAATATTCATTTCTTCCTGAGTCTGCAAGCCTCCAGCCCATGTATCAATGAGGGTAAACGGTCTGCCAAGGAATTCCGAGACAGCAGTTGGCGATACAGAGACTTCGGTAGGTGATATTATTTCCCCAAAATTACTGCCCAGCATCTGCCTGAATAGGACAGGCTGTTCTGCAGGCACATCGACTGGCTCATTCTTACGCCAGTGTCGCGCACTCATTTGCATCATCAGCGAACGCTGACGTTCTCTGTCGATAATTCCCATACGTGCCGCTCGAGTAATCAATGCTGAGATTGCTATTCCCCAGCCAGCTTTTATCTCCACAAAGTCACGCAGTTCCATCTTCGGATTCAGAACTGTTTTTGCGTCTTTAAGTGGCAATAAGAAAGCCCCAGCAAATCTGTGAGCTTCCTCCTCCCGCATCTTTTTTGTCGCTGGCATTCGTTTTCTTTGCAGAATAAGATGGCCGGCTTCATGAGCAATGGTGAATCTGATACCGTCCCCGGAACGTCGTTTTTTCGTGTAGGCCACAATTGGTCTGGTCATTCCAGACGGATGTGAGATGCCTTCTGCAGAACCTTCCATTTCCTCGCACGATGTTTCGAGCGTAGCTATAGTAAATCCGCCCTTTTCAAACGCCCACATCACATTTCCGACAGGACCGGAGTCCGGGATGCCGAGATAGGCTCGGGTTTCCACGGCAATACGTTCTATATCATCGCCATCCGGAGTGTCATATGGCGCAACAGCATCAACCCAGTTCGATCGGTCAGAAACGCCACACATATCCATCAATCTGGTGGCGGTCGATTCCAACATCGAAAACTCAACAGAGACCTTCTTAATATCCCTCGCCCTCATCCTCGATGGCTTACGGAAAGTGAGCGCTGTCGCTGGAATCGCTGCTTCCTTAATCAGGAAGAAGGTCTTCGGGAATCCAGTGGTGCAGCATATCGCTTCCACATCCTCCTCATGAAATTCCGAGGACCCGTTCTTGATAGCCCCTAATCGCCTTTCCGAAATTCCCGAGCGTGCGGCGAGTTCCTTGGCAGTCATCCCCTCGAACTCTTGGAGAAGTCCCACTTTGGAAGCGTCGAACTCATTCATTTTCTCTCTGTACTCTCCTCTTTTTTCTTCTGCGACTGAATATCGTCTTCCACAATCACATTATGTTTGGGAACAAGCAGGGGCGCTTCCTCAGACGATTGAAATGCGAGCTTATTGTATTCGCCCCCAGCGACTCCAATCGGGAAGACAAGCCATGCCTCGGGGCTGTGCGGAAAGTGGCCAGGCTCCTTCGGCACATATGCGGTAAAACTAAACTGGTCGTTTTCCTCCGTCCACGCGATCTGCACGATATCATCCTTCAGTGATGGGCGATCACTAAACAGCTGGAGCAGTTCTTCCTTGGTGCGAAGCCTTCCCTGCATATATGCTCTTCGCCTCGATCCATTACTACCAGCCGGGGAAAGGGCTCCGGTAAACTTGAACGCCTTGGTAAAGCGCATCTCCAAACCATCTGACTCGTGTTTCATATGGAGACAATCGCGACGTCCGACTAGTTTCCACCCGTCTACTGGGTTCTTCTCGAAATAGCGACGAAGTGACCACAGGACATTCGATGCATAAGCAGTAGTATCTACGCATCGGTTCAAATCCTCCAACTCAAATGCGCGCATAACCCCGTCCTTAACATCTGGAAGAGCGACAGGAAGAATGTCATTAAACGGGGCGACCGCGTTCTTGATCAATTGCGTCTCGAAAACATCGCCATCCATATCATTCGTCATAAAGATCTCCACACATTTTCATCTTGTTCGGTATTTTTTACACTCAAATGTTACACGTATGGTCGATAACTGGCAACTGGCGTGAACTGATTTTGTGTTCCGCTTTTCCTCTAACTCGATGGAAGATGAAGAAACCAGGGCAAAGGGCACTCGGCACACGGGCGAGTTCAAGGCGAAAGCCGCCAGGCTGCTGACAGAGAACATTCCTCGTATTCCTCGGAAACGAACGCGATCGCTACGCGGTGGCGAAAAATCCAAAGATCAAGATGCGGCGATACTGGCACAACAAGTCGGAGTCGACAGTCGCGGAGGAGTCGAGATGGTCGGCCGAGGACGCAATGGCTGAGCCGAAGCGTCTTCGGAAGGAAGTCGCTAATCTGCGCAGAGCCGACGAGATACTGATGATGACTTCGCCTTTTGCGGTCAGGTTCAGCACGACACGGCACTGATAACCGCACATATCGACGAATACAGGAGCCATTTCGAAGCCGGGCTGTATGCCCCAGCAGATCCTTAGAGAATCGCTGAACCGAGGGACTCGCACGCCGCGCAGCTTCCGCATGTTCAAACCGGCCTGTGAGCATTACGGTGAGACACGAAACGCTGGCGTGTGTTTGTTCAATAGAAATTAGGCCGATGGGGGCGGTGCTGTTTTGTTGGACTCATCGTTGATTCCATCACCACCAATCATGCCACAAGACCGAGTCTGCGCCGCCGGTCCATGATGCCCGTGTCCGGACTCCGTCTTGATCCTCCTGTCCCGGTACCAGACCATGTAGTCGTCGAGCATGTTGATGAACCCGTCCATAGAGACGCCCGCGAAGCTGCGCTTGTGGAAGAACTCCTGCTTGCTCCGGCCGAAGAACCCTTCCGCGGCCGCGTTGTCCGGACCGCATCCCTTCGCGCCCGTCGAACGCGTCAGACCATGCTCCTTGCAGATGCGAATCCATTCCGGCCACCGGTAGTGGCAGCCACGGTCGGAATGGATGATTGGTTTCTCCCCGTCCTTGAGCGTGGAGCACGCGTCGGCGAGCATGCCGTTGGCCAACGCCGAGTCCGGGCTCGTGCCGATCGTCCAGGCGACCGGCATGCCGTCGTAGCAGTCGATCACGGGCGACAGGTACGCCTTGCCCGCGGGGATGGAAAACTCCGTGAGGTCCGTGACCCACAGCATGTTCGGCCGTTCGGCGTGGAAATCCCCGTCCACCAGGTTCTTCGGGGCCTTGGCCAGCTCGCCCTTGTACGAGCCGTACCGCTTCGCGCTCTTGAACAGGGGCACTAGGCCGTGCCCGGTCAAGAGCCTCATGATCCGCTTCGCGCTGGCCACGATTCCCATGCCCTTCAACTCCAAGTGGATCCGCCTGTACCCGTACCTGCGCTTGCCGTTCCCGAACGCCTCGCGCACGAGCTCCAGTAGACCGGAGTCCTTGTCGGGGCGTTTCATGGCGTCGGGCTGGTAGTGATACGTGCCGCGCGCGATGCCCACCACGGGCAACAGACTTTTGGCCGTCACGCCCAGCGTTTCGCCAGCGGTCTTGACGAGGAGCGTCTTCTCGCGGCTGGCCGGGCTTTTCCGGGTCTGCGCCCGGCTCTTTTCCCAACAGCTCCAACGCGCCCTTCCGGATCGCGATCTCGATGTCCAGCTCCTTCTTCTCCCGCCGCTGCCGTTCGACGTCGACGTCCAGTTCGTCCAGACGGGCCTGCAAGCGCGCGAGTCTGGCCTCCATGGACGCCAGCATGTCCGACGGATCCGCCGTGTCCCGAGGCCCGGATGCGGACGTCGGCATGTTTCCCGACGCCATAGGCGCCACGCCGGCTTTCCTCTCCCCGGCCGTCGAGGGCTTCCTCCCGGGTGTCTCCGTCACGGTGTGTTTCCGCAAGTTGGCGTCCACAGTATGGGCACTATTTTTCAGCAGTATAGGCGGCTGGTTTCCAACAGAAACTGCGTCGTCGGAACCCGCCGCCCTTTTCTTCCTGGCTATCTGGTCATGAGGGCGTGCCCGCTACGGTAGGAGTCTCCCTCAAATCCGGTGAGCCTTCCGTGGCACACGGTGCGGTCGATCAACGTGGCGGCCATGTTCTTGTCGCCGAGCACTCGCCCCCAGCCGGAGAACTCGATGTTCGTGGTATAGATGACACTCCGGGTCTCGTAGGAATCCGATATGACCTGGAACAGGAGCCTGGAGCCCTCCTCGTCGATCGGCATGTAGCCGAACTCGTCGATGATCGGGAGCCTCGCCCTGGCGATCTGCCAGAGCTCCGCGTCGAGCCGGTCCTCCCGCTTCGCGCAGCGCAGCCGCATGAGCAGCCCGGTCATGGTGAAGAACCCGACCGGTATCGCGCGCATGCACGCGAGCCTGCCCAACGCGACCGCGAGATGCGTCTTGCCGGTGCCAACAGGCCCGTAGAGCACGAGATTGGATTGACACGCCATTCTGGACTACTTCAATTTGACAAAACACACATCAGCACGGTGTACACCACCCGGGTCAGGGAACACGGCATGCTTCCCTCGACCGGCACGGTCGGCGACTCGTACGACAACGCCATGGCCGAATACGCCGACGACACATACAAGACCGAGCTGGTGTGGCGGCGCGAGCCCCTACCCCCCCCCGGCCCGGCAATCAATCGCC
>OATG01000430.1_pt1 | contig 46496 bp, 34 predicted proteins | sample 1516581 | NCBI WGS metagenome assembly OATG01 (sample SAMEA2579930, study PRJEB22360) | human gut metagenome | biome: human gut; feature: human-associated habitat; material: faeces | place: Denmark | collected 2008/2010
TCAAAAATTTCATTAAACCGCACTTCAAAATTATGAAACTCTTTTACTTTTCCATAACCATTTGCTGCAATCTGTCTTCGTTCTGCATCATGTACCAGATAGTAATTGCACTTATCCATCAGGTCATCATGAGATTCATACAACACCAAATCCTCACCCGGTACAAAATGCCTGTAAAAATCCGCCTGATAATTCGACATTAAAAATCCCCCTGCACCCATAATATCCATTGCGCGCAGTGGAATTCCTGTTTTAATACTTCGCAATGTGATATTCAGATTAATGTCGGAGCATTTAAAAACGTATGGCATCATATCATAATAATCAACGCTCCCCATATTAATCACGTTCGGTAATTCAGGTGTCGGATTTTTAGTATATAGCTTTACTTGATATATTTCAGAAAGTCTTTTTAATATCTGCGTTCTTTCTATATTTGCCATTTTTTTGCATAGAATACCGTCTGCAAGTACATCCTCTAAATCAATCAACAAATTTTCTGTAGGTTCCAGCTCTTTTAGATTCAGTTTTTTTGTTATCTCTGGTAGAAAATTATAACCATATACTTTAATTTGTGCATTCATAGCCGCATCTAAATATCCTCTTGTATAAGATGTCATTGCTATATTATCATATTTACGCTGTCCTTGTCTTTCATTATACATGCTCCCCAAAAAAGATATCTGAGATGAAAGCAGCTGAATGAGTTCTTTTACATCTTTATTGTCCCTATATTTAAACACTTCGTTCATCCTCTCCAACCTCACCATATTGACCGGCAACGGCATATAGTAAATATGTGAAGCTCCCATATTTATCAGCTGTTCACACAATTGTTCATCAAATATAAAGCAATAATTACATTTATTATAAATGGACTTCGTAAATAAACGATACATCGGACTGTCATATACAAAGGAAATGTATGGTATATTATATTTCACCATGCAATCTGAAATAATACTGCTGTAATTAAATGTAAACACACAGTCATAATGTTCAATTTCCAGCTCTCTATCAAGCAGAACACAAAAATCTTCATCTGATAGTTCTACGATAACATTTGCTTCTATACATTTATAGGAATGTCCCATTCTTGTCAGACATTCCTCTAAGTCTTTTATCAAAAAGCTCTGATAATAAACAATTAATATATTCATTTGTACTCTCCCACACTATTTTTTCCTATTAAAATACTCTTTAAATTCGTCCAGCGCTTCGCCAAACTTATTAGACGTTGCGGACGGGAAGCTGTTTAACATGGAATTTTTGAATTTGCCGACCTTTTCCTTTGCCGCATCCAGTTCCAGTCTTAAGCGTTCCGCACGCGCTTCCTGCATACTGAAAAATTCACGGCTTCTTTCATTATTCTTATCCGTAAATACTTCTTTTGCATCGTTTAAACGCTCTGTCAGTTCTGACAGTTCATTTTTAATTCTTGTTTCATACGTGAGCAGCTTCTGGAAATCCAGCGCCTTTTTAAACGCATCAACCGTATCCACGGATGCCACCGCAATGATAAAAAATAATCCAACTCTTAATATATTTGCCGGAACGGAAGCCACCAGTGCCGCAACCGGAATATGCACAAAACAGACCAGCAATACCGTCAGCACGCCCCAGAATAAGGATGAGGTCAGACAGATATAGCCGTGAATCTGAAACTTTTTATTGCTGTAATCCCAGTAGCGCATGTTAAACATCATTTCCATCAGTACCCCTGTGACATATTCCAGCGCCGTTGCACCGATTGTACCACAGATGTATACTAAAACATAATTATCCTTTGCCCAAAGTGTTGATAACAGCATGATTACCGCTCCCGAACCGTACAGTGGCAGCATCGGACCTTTTAAAAAGCCTCTGTTTGTCAGTTTGCGCTTGTTAAAGGATACAATGGCGGATTCAATGCACCACCCTAAAAAGCTGTAAATAAAAAAGAATGCAATCCACTCTGTAATACTATAATTTTCAATCATACAATTCCTCATTTCTTCATTTTTAAATGCATTTCTATCAAATTTATACAGGATACGGCGAGGCCTACTCCGTAAATACAGTTTCACATCTGCCCTGCGGCAGCTTACTTTTTCTTAAAAAACAGACTTTATTTAAAAACAGTATAAGCCGACAATGGATGGTTTGTCCATAGCCGGCTTATATCTTCCCTCTGGCTTTCTTTATTCTTCCAGAATTTCCCGTTGTTTATTCCTGGATTTCAGGATATTTTACAAATACATTTTTAATGCATCTACACGGTCAAGTTTTTCCCATGGCAGATTCAGGTCGTTGCGGCCGAAATGTCCGTAGCTTGCTGTCTGCTTGTAGATCGGTCTTCTTAAATCAAGCATCTTGATAATACCTGACGGTCTTAAATCGAAGTTTTCACGGATGATTTCTACAATCTTATCTTCGCTTAACTTCCCTGTTCCGAATGTTTCCACGCGGATAGATGTCGGCAGTGCAACACCGATCGCATAAGATAACTGGATTTCACATCTGTCTGCAATACCTGCGGCAACGAGGTTCTTTGCTACATATCTTGCGGCATATGCTGCGGAACGGTCTACCTTTGTGCAGTCCTTACCTGAAAATGCACCGCCGCCGTGTCTTGCAACACCACCGTAAGTATCAACGATAATCTTACGACCTGTCAGACCGCTGTCACCGTTTGGTCCGCCGATTACGAAACGTCCTGTCGGATTGATATAAATTTTCGTGTCATCATCTACCATACTGTTGTCTACAATGGCATCAATAACATACTTCTTGATATCTGTATGAATCTGTTCCTGTGAAACTTCCGGTGCATGCTGTGAAGATACAACGATGGCATCCAGTCTTACAGGCTTGTTGTTTTCATCATATTCCACTGTAACCTGTGTCTTTCCGTCCGGTCTTAAATAAGACAGTGTACCGTCTTTTCTGACCTTTGTCAGCTGTCTTGCAAGCTTCTGTGCAAGTGCTGCGGAATATGGCATATATTCTTCTGTTTCATTGGTTGCATAGCCAAACATCATACCCTGATCGCCTGCACCAATGTCATCTGCATCCGGATCAATGCCTTCTTTTGCTTCAAGTGCCTTGTCAACACCCATTGCAATATCCGGTGACTGCTTGTCAAGTGCCACCATAACGGCACAGGTATTACCATCGAAGCCTTTTTCAGAGCTGTCATAGCCGATTTCTACTACGGTATCTCTTACAATCTGTGCAATATCTACATTGGCCTTTGTTGTAATTTCACCCATAACCATCACAAATCCTGTATTGGTTAATGTTTCACAGGCAACTCTTGAATATGGGTCCTGTGCATATAATGCATCCAGTACTGCATCAGAAACCTGATCGCAGATTTTGTCCGGATGTCCTTCTGTTACTGATTCTGAAGTAAATAATCTTTTCTCCATGAATTCTTTCTTCCTTTCTTTCCTCGGGCTTTTTATGTCCCTGTAAACTGTTAAACGCTGCTTCTGGTACTTCTCCTGAAACTGAAAAACGAGCCCCTCAGACAGGACTCGTAATCTATGTAAGATCCGTAATCCTCTTATTGTTCGACCTGCCGCAAAAGCAGGATAGTCGCTCAGGTTGGCACCTTCCATATCTTACCATATGGGGTTGCCGGGCTTCATCGATCCTATGTATCTCCACCGCTCTAAATAAGGGACATCTTAAATTATTCAGTTAATCATTCATACGTATGTATATTACACAATCTATGGGCATTGGTCAAGTACTTTTTATTGACTTTTTATCCCCTCAACCATATAATGAAGCTACCGGAAAATTTATACTTTTGTAAAGGAGATTTCAAGGATGATCGACAATACACAGAAGAAAAATATTTTTATTTTTGATGCCGCTGAAGGCATGGTTTTATCACAGGATATTATGACTTCCACCGGTCATCTTATTGCTGCAAAAGATACCGTTTTGACTTTAGATATGATTGCAAAAATCTCTGAGTACAATGTCTTAAAAATTAATGTATATGAGGAAGCTGCCGCACAGCCTGAGCAGCCGGAAGTTCTGGAACAGATGACTTACTATGAAAAAATTAAGCAGAGCCAGAATTTCGAACATTTTAACGAAACTTTTATTGATGGTATTAATGATTTGAAGACAGAATTAAATGACATTGTCATTAACCACGAAACAATTGATACGACTGCGCTGTTAAAGAATACCGAAAAAATTCTTGCAGAATATACGAATACTCTCCAGATTTTCGATATGCTCCACTGTATGCGTGATATGGACGATTTAACATATGTCCACTGCATTAATGTTGCCATTATTGCCTCCATTCTTGGAAAATGGCTCGGCTATTCTGAGGAAGATGTAAAGGTGCTGACTTTATGCGGTATTTTACACGATATCGGAAAGCTTTTAGTTCCAAATGAAATTTTAAGCAAACCGGACCGGCTGACCGCTAACGAATATGCCATTATTAAAGAGCATGTCAACTTAGGCTATCAGATTGTAAAGGATGCCGATATTGATGAGCGTGTTAAATCTGCCATTTTACTACACCATGAAAAATGCGACGGCTCCGGATATCCAATGGGTTTAAATTCAGAAGACATTCCTGATTTTGCAAAGATTATTACAATTGCAGATATCTACGATGCAATGACCTCTTCCCGCATATACAGAAAAGCCCTCTGTCCATTCCACGTTGTACGGGATATGGAACAGGATGCTTTTACAAAATTTGACCCGAAGTTCAGCCTTCCGTTCTTAAAGAATGTCGCCACTTCTTATATCGGAAATAATGTCAAACTTTCTGATGGCCGCACCGGCGAAGTCGTTTTAATTAACGAACATGCCCTGTCACGCCCGATTGTAAAGTGTGAAGGCAATGAATTTGTAGATTTATCAAAAGAACGCAATTTAGAGATTGTTGCAGTATTACAGTAACTTTTCTCCCCAAACAAAACAGGCCGGTACCGTCTGATGCATCAGACGGTACCGGCTCATTTTATATGCTGTTACTGTTCGTGCAGGTATTTTTCGCGCGTTGCCAATCCGCCGCGGATATGGCGCTCTTTTTTGTTGACATCAAGCACCTTGCGCGCTTCATTTGCAAGCGCCGGATTGATTCGTGTCAGACGCGCCGTCACATCTTTATGTACGGTGCTTTTGCTGACACCGAATTTACGCGCGGTCTGGCGCACGGTTGCTTTGGTTTCGATAATATATTCCGCCGTCTTTACTGCCCGTTCTTCGATATATCCTTTCATGCAATATCCTAAAGTTTGTTTGTATATCCTATTCGGACAACGGAAAATATATGCCTGCTTCTTACAGCCTGCCAGCCACAAAAATGAGGACAGCCACAAAAGAAGTTCTTATTTACAGTTTTGTGAAATATTGTCCTCTACTTTTTGAAGCAATACGAAAAGCTGCTCCGCTTCTTTCTCTGAAAGATTACTGCAATAAATTTTATCCGTTTCTTCAAATATCTGCTGTACCTTTTTGGCAATATCCATTCCCTTTTCCGTCAGGGCAATCAGCCATGAACGGCGGCAGTCGGGATTACTTTCCCGTACAAGCAGTCCTGCCTGCTCCATTCGGTCAAGTGTCCTTGACATCGTGGTTACATCTAAAAGGCAGGCATCCGCAAGTTTTTTCTGTGTCATACTGCCTTCAAAAAGCAGTTCTTTTAAAATGCGCGGCTGTCCCTGCCCTACTGTAAGCCCCAATGCGATAAACTGCGGCCGCATTAATCTCTGCCGCAGCACTTCTATCTTAAATAATTCATTCCGAATCTGTTCTTTTTTCATACTTTCCTCTTTTCTATAGGCATTTATGCCGAAAGAACGCGAACTGAATTTATTCAGTTCTGCGATAAATAATATTTGCGACACCTGCGGCGCAAATATCTGTATGGACGAGTTTACTGTCAATCTACGATAATGGCAATTTGCTTTACCTGAAAGCAAATTGCCGTATGAGCAATCTCTCGCATATGGATTGCTCACACTTCATACTAATCTTCATTCCGCAGGCATTTTAATGCCGTAGGAATCGCGAACTGAATCTATTCAGTTCTGCGATAAAAAGCGGCTTTGTGACGCCTGAGGCACAAAGCGCTGTGTGAAAAATCTTAGATTTAAGGATTTTTCACATTATTCCAATTCAAACTGTCCCGTATACAACCTGTAGTATCTTCCCCGCTGTTCTAACAGTTCCTCATGACTGCCGCGCTCTATGATTTCGCCCTTTTCCAATACCATGATTGCTTTGGAGTTTCGCACGGTTGACAGGCGGTGTGCAATAACAAATACTGTTCTGCCTTCCATAATCGCATCCATGCCCTTTTCAATCAGCCGCTCGGTGCGGGTATCTACAGAACTGGTCGCTTCGTCTAAAATAAGCACCGGCGGTTTGGCAACTGCCGCTCTCGCAATCGCAAGTAACTGGCGCTGCCCCTGCGAAAGATTACTGCCGTCTGCATACAGCATTGTATCATAGCCGTCCGGCAGTCTGCGGATAAAGGAGTCCGCATTGGCAATGCGTGCTGCCTCATAAACTTCCTCGTCAGCCGCATCTAACTTGCCGTATCGGATATTGTCCGCAATCGTTCCCGTAAATAAATGCGTATCCTGAATAACCATTGCCAGTGAGCGGCGCAAATCGTCTTTTGCAATCTGCTGAATGTCGATACCGTCATAGGTAATCGTTCCCGACTGGATTTCATAAAAACGGTTAATCAGGTTGACAATCGTTGTTTTTCCCGCACCGGTTGAACCCACAAATGCGATTTTCTGTCCCGGTTTTGCAAAAAGAGAAATGCCGTTTAATACGCGCTTTTTATCGGTGTACCCAAAGACTACATTTTGAAAACGCACATCACCTTTTAATTCAACATAGCGGAAGCCGCCGTTTTCCGGCACTTTCCATGCATAATCCGGTGTGCTTTGTTCACATTCTGTCAGTGTGCCGTCCGCATTTTTTACAACGTGACATAAATGCACGTTACCTTCGTCCACTTCCGGCTGTTCGTCCATCATGTCAAAAATGCGTTCCGCACCGGAAAGCGCAGACAACAGGAAATTGACCTGCTGGGTAAACTGATTTAACGGCATTGCACTCTGGCGCACATATACCAGATATGCCGAAAGACTTCCCAAATCCATCAGTCCCCGGATTGCAAGCAGGCCGCCCGCGCAGGCAGACACCGCATAATTCAGATAGGAAAGACTGACAATGGTTGGTATCATCATACCGGCAAAGGACAGAGCATTGGTGGACTGCTTTCTGAAATTTTCACTGAGTTCACAAAAACGCGCATAGTCTTTTGCTTCGTGATTGAAGACCTTTTCGACCTTCTGTCCCTCTGCCATTTCCTGTACAAATCCGTTAATTTTGCCGAGTTCCTCCTGCTGCCGGTTAAAATATTTTTTGCTGTGCTTTCCATTTAAGCGGATAACCACAAACATAACAATTAAAAATACCACAACAATCAGCGACAGCCGGATACTGAGTACCATCATCATTATCACCGTACCGAAAAGCATCATGAAACTCTGGATAATCATTGCAAAGCTGTTGTTCATCGCTTCCTGTACGGCATCGACATCGTTGGTAAAACGGCTCATTAATTCGCCGTGTGTATGCGCATCAAAATACCGCAGGGGCAGTTTTTGTACGTGTGCAAATAAATCGCTTCGGATTTCACGGATGACTTTCTGCGAGGTCTTCACCATTAAACGGTTGTATCCGAGCGTTGCCAGCGCGCCGCACAGATACATCACGCCCATTGCCGCAACGGCACGCACCAGTCCGTTTAAATCTCCCGGAACGATAAAACGGTTAATGACCGGCTTTAAAAGATATGTTCCCGTAATATTGGCTCCGGCACTGATAAGTACCAGCAGGGCAACCAGCAAAAAGGACCATTTGTGCATGCCTAAATATACCAGCAGATGCCGGATTGTCTTTTTCGTGTCTTTCGGTCTTTTATATCCTACATATTTTGCCATTATAAATCCGCTCCTTCCTTCTGGGATTCGTAAATTTCCTGATAAATGCGGTTGGAAGCAAGCAGGCTTTCATGTGTACCGATACCGCTTACCCTTCCGCCGTCCAAAATAATAATCTGATCCGCATGGCGCACGGAAGATATGCGCTGTGCAATAATAATTTTTGTCATATCAGGCAGTTTCTCTGCAAGTCCTTCGCGGATTCTGCTTTCTGTCGCCGTATCAACCGCGCTGGTTGAATCGTCTAAAATCAGTACCTTCGGCTTTTTTAAAATGGCTCTTGCAATGCAGAGGCGCTGTTTCTGACCGCCGGACACATTGACACCGCCCTGTCCCATTTCGGTCTGATAGCCGTCCGGCATGCGGTCAATAAATTCATCGACACAGGCAATCCGGCAGGCTTCTTCAATTTCCGCCATTGAAGCATTTTCATCGCCCCATTTTAAGTTATCAAGCATTGTTCCCGAAAACAGTGTATTTTTCTGAAGTACCATGGCAATCGCATCTCTTAAATGCTGCATCGGATAATTTTTCACATCAACGCCGTCCACCTTTACCGTTCCCCGCACGGTATCGTAAAGGCGTGGAATCAGCTGGACAAGCGTGGTTTTTGCCGCACCGGTCTGACCGATAATTCCTACTGTCTGACCGGCTTTAATATGAAATGATACATCGGAAAGCACATATTCTTTTGCTTCTTCCTTATATTTAAACCACACATGGTCAAATTCGATTTCGCCGCGCTCTACGCTGATGTCCTTTGCATTTTCATCGGTTAAATCTATTTTTTCATCGATGACCTCAAGGATACGCGCGCCGGATGCCAGAGAACGTGTCATCATTAAAAATACATTGGACATCATCATCAGCGAATTTAAAATGAGCAGGACGTAGCTTAAAAATCCGGTCAGTTCACCGATACCAAGCCTGCCCTCATGAATCAGATAACCGCCGAATAACAGCAGTGACAGTATTGTTGCGTACATAACAAACTGCATGGCAGGCATATTTAACACGGCAATGCCAAATGCTTTTTCGGATTCTTTTTTCAGATTAAGATTTGCTTCTTCAAATTTTGCGATTTCATAATCACCCCGCACATAGGCTTTGACTACACGGACTGCCGTCAGATTTTCCTGAATCGTGCGGTTCATGCGGTCTATCGCAAACTGCATTTTGGAATAGAGCGGACGTACATTTACAATAATGCAAATGAGTAAAACGGCAAGTACCGGCAGTGCCACAAAAAATACAAGCGCCAGTGTTGAATTAATGGAAAATGCCACGCCCGTTGCAAAAATCAGCATGACCGGACTTCTGCCAAACGGACGCATACCGGTTGAAACGGCATTCTGAATATTCGTGACATCGCTTGTTAAACGTGTCACAATCGACGATACCCTGAAATGGTCGATATTGGCAAATGAATACGACTGCAATTTTTCGTATTCGGCTTCACGCAGGTTTGCGCCCAGTCCCTGACCGGCAAGCGCCGCAAAACGGGCGCTTCCGATGCCAAGCACCAGTGCCGCCGCCGCACAGAGTACCATTTGAAATCCTTTTTGATAGATGTATCTTTCATCGCCTGTCGCAACACCGGTGTCAATCAAATCCGCCATAATCATCGGAACCATTAACTCCAGCACCGCTTCCACCGCGATGCAAAACAATGCCAGAAAGGCATATTTCTTATACTGTTTCATATAAGAAAAGATTCTCTTTAACATTTATTGCACCTCCAACTGTTGTATGTGCAATAATTGTAGATTCAAGTTTTTGGAATGTCAAGAGGATTTTTGCAACTTTTCCAACCCAAAATAGCCCTGTTTTTGCAACTTTTCCAACCTTTTTTGAATAAAAAATGCAACTTTTCCAACTTCTTTATAAATTTCATTCTATATATTGTGCATCGCTTTACCCCTTAAAATACAAAAAGATGAAACTCTGCACTACATTTCTTGCAAAGTTTCATCTTTTAATTTCTATACCACTTCCTGTTCACTCCCCGGAGCTGCCACACCCTCTCCGTCCCATGTACAGGAATAAGCCGAAGTCAAGTGGGAACGGTGAGGCGTTTCCTGTACATGGGACTTTGTATTGCAAAGTGACACTGATTTACGGAACAAAATAATGCCTGCTACAAATAAAACCGCAATCATGCCTACACCGGCGTTGATGTTTCCGGTTATCTGAGATACAAGGCTTACAATCGTTGTTCCCATAAATGATGCGCCTTTTCCGCAGATGTCCATCAGTCCGAAATATTCTCCGGACTTTTCGGCAGGAATGATTTTTGTAAAATATGAACGGGACAACGCCTGAATTCCACCCTGAAACATTCCAACCAGTACCGCAAGTATCCAGAACTGAATCTGGCTCTTTAAAAATACAGCAAAGATTGCAATTCCAAGATAAGCAAAGATACACACGGTAATCAGGCGGCTGGTTTCCATTTTACCGGATAATTTTCCGAAAAGTATCGCACACGGAAATGCAACAATCTGCGTAACAAGCAGTGCCAGCAAAAGTCCTGTGCTGTCCAGTCCCAGTGCAGCGCCGTATGCCGTTGCCATGTCGATAATCGTGTATACACCGTCTATGTAAAAGAAAAATGCCAGCAGAAACATAAAAATATGTTTTTCTTTGCGGATATTGCCAAAGGTCTGTCCCAGACGGCAGAAGCTTTCTTTTACCGCGTGCTTTTGCTTTTTTACATAAAATTTCTGTTCATATCCTTTTAACAGCGGAAGCGACATCACAAGCCACCAGACGGCAATGATTAAAAAAGCGGCTCCCATTGCCATTTCCATGCTGATTCCGATTTTTCCGCTGCCAAGCACAAGCACCAGACAGACAATAAACGGCACACAGCTTCCGATATATCCCCATGCATACCCTGCCGAAGAAACATAGTCCACGCGGTCTTCGTCTGTCACATCACCAAGCATGGAATCATAAAAAATCAGGCTGCTTGAAAATCCGACTTTTGCAATAATGTAAATAACCAGAAACAACAGCCAGCCCTTTGCCAGACCAAGCAATGCGCAGCCAATCACACCGGTTAAAATCGCCGCCGTAAAAATCGGCTTCTTAAAGCCCTTTGTATCCGCCATGGTTCCAAGCACCGGACCTGCAAGTGCTACAAGAATCGTGCCAACCGATGCCGCATATCCCCAATATGCCAGATAGTCCACCGATGAAATCCCGGCATTGCCCGCCAGATAATTAAAATAAATCGGTAAAATTGTCGCAATCAGCAGTGTAAACGCTGAGTTTCCCACGTCATACAAAATCCAGTTTCTTTCATTTTTTGTTAATTTCTTTCCCATTTTCTGCTCCATTTCTAAGTGATATACGTTCTGCCGTTTGTTTACCCGCACATTTCCAGCGGTTCATCTTTTTCTTTTCCGCCAAAGGTCAGACCATACCGCTTATCGAACGGAATTTTTCCCGATGCGCTGTCCTCATACTCATCAATTAACCGCTCCGCCAGCTTTTCGGCATCGCGGTAGAGCTGCATCAGCATCTGGGTGCTGTCCGTGCATTGCGGATTTTCGCTGTAATTGACTAACAGACCGTGCATTTCCTTATAATTTCCCGTTGCCTTTAACAGACCGTAAATCAAAAAACGCTTAAAATAGGATGGAGCTATTAAAAGTTTATTATTGGTAATCATGCCCTGTAATGCCTGCTCTGCCTGCTGTGGCGTTACATTTTTATAAAACGGACTGATAACCTCGGCATTTTTCAAAGTAGGATGAATATGCCCCGTCAGATTGTGTGTCAGCGGATTAAACCCATCCGTCAGCATTAATTTACGGTCGAATTCCACTTCGATTTCCGTATGGCTGACCCCGCTTTCCGCAATTTTTTCATCAATGTAGCCGTGACAGCTGACGTCCAGTGCAAAATGACAGCAGAAGCCGTAAATATACGCTTCACACGCTTCCTTATTTTCCGCTTTCTGCATCACCAAGGATGCCTGCCTGAAAAATTCAATGCCCGGACGGTCGTGCATCGCATATCCGACCTGATTGACCGGATTTGCAAAGAGCGGCTTGTAATAAAACAAAATATCCGGTCCATGCAGTCCGATATCATATAATTCCTTGTACTTTTCTATAATTTGTTTGGGCTTTCCTGTGAGATTACGATAAACCTCCTGCCCCATTCTGTAATGTGCATATGTTGATGGCATATTTCCTCCATTCCGCAGGCATTTCAATGCCGAAGGAACCGCGGACTGAATTTATTCAGTTCTGCGATAAAAGCAATTTGTGCTGCCTGCAACACAAATTGCTGTATGAACAAGCTTACGTTTATGGCTTGTTCATACTTTCCTCCATTCCGAGCGACCTTGTTGCGAGGTGGCGACATCTGCCAACAGGGTTGTTTGTTTTCGCTCTTTATATTATTTAGTTTATCCCAGGCTTTGTAAAATTTACTACCTTATTACAGTAAAATATCCGTAAATTTTTTTGAAATGTATGTAAAAAGGCAAAAAATATCTTCCCTGCTGGTTTTACCCGGTAAGGAAGATACTTTTTACACGCTCATCGCTGTCCTGCCTTTGCGCGTGCTTTTTTCCAGCCGCTTACAGCAGTAAATAAATGCCGGTATCAGAAAGATGTCGGCGGCTATCCATGCACACGGATTGGCAAGACATGCACCGGTGTAGCCCGTTTTCGGCACAAGCAGGACTGCAGCAAAGGTTCTTGCCGCCATTTCAAATACGCCTGCAAGAATCGCAAATACCGAAAAGCCCATACCCTGTATGCAGAAACGCACAACATTGACAAAGGTCAGTGGAATATAAAACAGCGCACTATATAAAATAAACTGATATGTCAGATGAATGATTTCCACTTCATTTGCATCGACAAACAGCAGGGCGATGTAATCGGCAAAGAAATACAGCAGTATCAGCGCACCCACGCTGTAAACCGCACCGATAATGCCTGCTGCACGGATTCCTTTTCCAAGGCGCTTTAATTTGCCCGCACCGACATTCTGCCCGCCGTAGGTTGCCATAGTGGAACCGAGCGCATCAAACGGACAGCACGTAAATGTAAAAATCTTACTGCCGGCAGTCATCGCTGCTACATACGTTGCACCGAGCGTATTGACGGCGGTCTGCAAAATAACACTGCCGATTGCCGTAATTGAATACTGAAGCCCCATTGGAATCCCGTTCATGCAGAGATTGATCATATACCGTTTTCCCGCCCTGCGGTCCTTTGCCGAAAGCTTTAAAACCTCGTAGCGTTTATTCATATAAATCAGACAGGCAACACCCGATACAAGCTGTGAAATATCGGTTGCCACAGCTGCTCCCGCGACACCGATTTTAAGTCCCTGAATCAATACAAAATCCAGAATAATATTTAACACTGCCGAAAACACCAGAAAGATGACCGGCGTCTTGCTGTCGCCCAGCGCACGGATAATGCTGGATACAATATTATATAAGAATACGGTCGGAATCCCGGCAAAAATAATGACAATGTACGCATACGCATATTCATAAATGCTCTCCGGCGTGCGCATTACCGTCAGAATATTCCGGCAGAAAAAGACGGAAAGCGCCGTCAGCACAATCGAAAACACAACGCTTAATAAATAGCCGTTGTATACATAGCGCCTGAGCTGTTCATATTTCTGCGCACCAAACTGCTGTGCCACGGGAATCGCAAATCCGCCGCACACGCCCATACAGAATCCAATAATCATAAAATTGATACTGCTTGTTGCACCGACACCTGCCAGCGCATCAACCCCCAGTGTTTTTCCTACAATCATGGTATCCACCAGATTATAAAACTGCTGGAACAGCATACCAAACAGCATAGGTATGGAAAATCCCAGAATCAGCTTCATCGGTGAACCCTCTGTCATATTCTTTGTCATGAGAAACCTCCGTAAAAAATTCTTACAAAACAATCAACTGTTCTGCGTAATACACCGGATAAATGCTTCTCCGTACCGCGCAAATTTATTTTCACCGACACCGTTGACATCAAGCATTTCCTGCTGTGTATGCGGCATTTTATGACACATGTCAATCAGTGTCTTATCCGAAAAGATAATGTACGGCGGTAAATTTTCTTCTCTTGCAAGTGTCAGACGCAGCTGCTTTAACGCACCAAAAAGCGCAAGCTGCTTTGGCGAAAGCGTATCGGTTGCACGGCTTTTTGCCGTTTTGACCTTTGCCTCTGCCATTTTTTCCGTCCGTTCTGACCAGCGGATTGAAAAAGAAGCGCCCTCATCTAAAAGTTCTTCGCATGTTTTATCCAGCTTGATTATTCTATAGATGTCCGGCGTTTCTGTCAAGTACCCTTTTAAAAGCAGTTCTTCTGCAACCGCCTTTAGCTGCGCTTCGCTTGTTTTGCTCTGGATTCCGAAGGTTTCATAGCGGCTGACACCGTAGCTTTTTAACTTTGCGGTATTTGAACCTCTTAAAATGCCCATAATTACTCCCATTCCATACCGCTGTCCGCTCTCCCGGATACAGGCAATCATATCCCTGCAAAGCACCGTAACGTCTTTTTCTTCAAAGGAAGCATTGCAGTTGCCGCAGTTGCCACATTCCCTGCGGTTGGTATACTCCCCGAAGTAATTGAGCATATATTCCCGCAGACATTCTTTGGTTGCACAGTAAAAACGCATTTTATTTAAACGACGGATATCATTTTCTCTGATAACATCTAAATCGTCCTGCGTAAATTCAGTATTCTGCCCTTTCTGTTCAATCAGAAATTCATGAATAACCACATCCTGCGGCGAATAAAACAAAATGCACTCGGCAGGCTCACCGTCACGTCCGGCACGCCCCGCCTCCTGATAATAATTCTCAATACACGCGGGCATATTGTAATGCAGGACAAAACGCACGTTGGATTTGTCAATGCCCATGCCAAATGCGTTGGTCGCCACAATCACCTGCGCCCTGTCGTAGATAAAATCCTCCTGGCTTTCTTTGCGGGTGTCATTGTCCAGACCCGCATGATAGCGCGCCGCAGCAATGCGGTTTTTACGCAGCATCAGATATACATTGTCCACATTTTTTCTTGTAGAACAATAGATAATACCGCTCTCGCCCTTGTGTTTTTCCAGATAATCCAGAATTTCGGCATCCTTCTGCTTTGTTTTGCGCACTTCAAAATACAGATTTTTCCTGTCAAATCCGGTGATTAATACTTCCGGATTCTGCAGTCCTAAAATACACTGGATATCTTCTTTAACCGTCTGCGTTGCCGTTGCCGTAAATGCACTGACAACGGGACGTTTCGGAAATCGCTTTATCAGATTGACAATTTTTAGATAGCTCGGTCTGAAATCCTGTCCCCACTGGGAAATACAGTGCGCTTCATCGACTGTAATCATGGAAATGTCGGCATTCATGACAAATTCCAGAAAGCGGTCGGTTTCAAGGCGTTCCGGTGCAACATATACAATTTTATACCGCCCGCACATTGCATTGTAGAGTGCCTTTGTAATCTGTGTTTCCGTCAGGGCGCTGTTTATATATGCCGCATGGATTCCGGCATCGTTTAATGCTTTCACCTGGTCAATCATCAGGGAAATAAGCGGCGATACCACTACCGTAATTCCCGAAAACATCAGCGCCGGAACCTGATAGCAGATCGATTTTCCCGCGCCGGTCGGCATAATGCCCAGTACGTCCTGCCCCCGCAGAATCGCATCAATAATTTTTTCCTGGCCTTCCCTGAAACTGTCGTAACCAAATACCTTCTTTAATACTTCTAGTTTTTCCAAAATCTTCCTCATTCTGCCGCAAGGACGGCTTTTACTTCGTCTGTAATCTGTGCGCCGCCATTTTCCTGCCATGACCGCACAAAGATATCAAAATATTCCGGCGGTTCTTCGCCGCAGATGATTTTTAAATAGGCTTCTTTTTCATTTTCCTTTAATTTCCACCACTCCGACTTCATAGTTTTAGTGGTTTTAAAATACAAGGACGGTACTGTAATCACCGAGCCTTCCCGGATTGCCTCACACGCTTTAATCCGTGTCATATACGCCGCCCACGCATCGGTTCCTGCAGATTCTTTATTTTCCATATAATTTTTACACGCAGTATAATAAGACTTTTCAAGCAGCTTTAAATCGTCTTCCTGCTTTTCGCCGGAAAAAACTGCCGCAATATCCTCATAGCACAGCTCCAGCGCATTGTTATAATCCACATTGATTGCCAGCGGTCTTGCCGTGGGTTCTACATTTAACTGATAATATTTTTCAAATTCTTCGGACGAATCACACTCATAGCGGATTTTGTCAAACATTACACTGATCATCTTCGCGGCAATTTCAGGGTGTTCGTAACCCTTCCTTACAACCACATATTTATATGCCGGATTCTGGCTGTGATACGAGGTATTGCCCTGCGCATCCGTCGCTATCAGATACGGCTGCCAGTCCGGCTTTTCAGACTGCGCTACAGCACTGACCGCAGATGCCAGCGGATTATTTGCCGCCCACCACGGTCCGAAAAACGAGCCGCATTTTCCCTGTTCTATCATTTCAATCAGATTCGATGTTGTATGTATCAAAAAATTTTTTTCAAGAATTCCTTCATTATAAAGTGTATGCACATATGAAAGCGCCGCTTTGGCTTCGTCTGTCACCGAACCGTATACCAGCTCGCCGTCATCACCTGTAATCCACTGCTTTGGGTATGCTCCATAAGAAGCAAAAATCAAATCAAGCAGATATTCACTGCTGTAGCCGCACTCGCCTGCAATCTGTGTATCACAGACCAGTCCCACGGTTTCTTCCCCACCCATTTGATTATCTACAAACTGACGTACAATTTCAACCACATCTTCTATGGTCTGCGGTGCCGAAAGTCCCAGCGTATCCATCCAGTCTTTCCGCAGCCACACAAGGTTCGGTCCGTCCGTAATATTCGTTTCGGGCAATGCCATAATTTTACCATCAAATGTCACGCTGTCTATCAGGTCTTCGCCGTAGCTGGCATACATTTCACGTATTCTGTCACTGATACAGTTCTGATACGATACCGTCAGGTCTTCTATCATATCATTTTCGATAAGCGTTTCCAAGTCCTCATAATTGCTCACAAGCATAATATCCGGCAGTTCATTCATTGCAATCGCCATGCTCACGTTGGTATCATACTGCTTATCGGCTTCTTCAAAAACATCCCTGTTCTGGACATTAATCACTTCCTTAATATACCGCGTATACGCATTGTCTTCATACGTATCCCCCGCCGGCATATTGGAATTATTCGTGCTTATCATCTTTCCCAGTGTATACACAACCGTTTCGGGATACGCGCCAAACGGCGTGGATACCGCAGCCTGCATCTGCTCTGCATATTCCTGCCGCGAGGACAAAACACGATTAGCCGGGCTGTTACACCCGGCTAAAATCCCGCCCGCAGCTCCCGCCGCCAGCAGACACAAACAAAATTTTTTAAATCCTTTTATCATTCCACACACTCCACAGGCATTTTACAGAAATCAGCCGCCCAACCATCCGCACAGGCTGTTTCACAAAGATAAGCCGAAGTCAAGCGACAGCGTTGAGGCGTTCTTTGTGAAATAGCCTCGTTGCGCCACCGTTGAGGCGTTCTCTGCAAAAAGTCGTCACCCTTTGACCGCGCCCGACATGCTCTCATTATAACACTTCTGCATGAAAATGAACAGCACTGCAATCGGAATTGAGATGCAGACTGCTCCTGCGGCAAAACAGGTGTACCAGCTGTCTACATATTCCTTTTCAAGCATCTGCCACAGACCAATTGCCACCGTATAATAATCGGCATTGGCACGGCATATTACTCTTGCAAAGATGAAATCCACCCATGGTGCGATAAAGGTCGTGAGCACCGTGTATACTATAATTGGCTTACTAAGCGGTATAGTGATTTTTGTAAACACCTGCCATTTGGTAGCACCATCCAACATAGCCGCTTCATCAATCGTTTTTGGAATTGTGTCAAAAAATCCTTTTGCAATATAAAACTGGATTCCGGACGAACCGGAGTATACCAGTATCAGTGCCACACGAATCATGGAGCCTTCTGAAAGTCCAACTGCTTTTAAAATATAGTAAACCGCAATCATCGCCATAAATCCCGGAAACAGTCCGAGTATCATTGCAATATTCATCATCGGCTTTCTTAAACGAAAGCGCAGGCGCGACATACAATATGCCACGGACAATACAAAAAATGTTGAAATAATGCAGGAACAGATTGCAATAAACAGCGTATTGCCAAACATTCTCGGAAAATTTAAAATTCCGGTATCCGTAAATAATTTGATATAATTGTCAAACGTATATTTTTTCGGAAAAAATGACGAGGTATAAGCACCTTTCTGTGCGCGGAAGCTTGTAAGGATAATCCAGAACAGCGGACTGACCCAGATAATTGCAAGCACGCTTAAAAACAGATGCACCAGTATATTGTTGATTTTCTTTTTTCGTTTCATTGAAATCCCTCCTCGTCTTTATAGGATTTCGTCCGTCTGTATACAAGCAGCGAACCGATTGCCAAAAATACAAAGGTCATAATTCCGATAACGGCACCCAGATTGTAATACTGGTAATCCACCGTCATCTTATACAGCCATGTAACCAAAAGGTCTGTTTTGCCCGCGGTATTGCCTGACAGCACCGGGTCGCCCTTTGTTAAAAGATAAACAATGTTGAAATTATTGATATTTGCTGTGAATGTCGTAATCAGATATGGTGTTGTCACAAACAGCATATACGGCAATGTAATTTTAAAGAAACGGATTACCGGACCGGCACCATCCACTTCTGCCGCTTCGTAAAGCTCCAGTGGGATATTCTGTAGAATTCCCGTAACCTGCATCATCGTATATGGAATACCAATCCACAGATTAACAACGATTACCGTTATTCTCGCCCATGCGACGTTAGAGAAAAACGGCAGGGACTTCTGAATCCAGCCCGCATTTTTTAACATTACATTGATAATGCCATCCTGACTAAGCATACTGCGCATAACAAGCAGGGACACGAACTGTGGAATGGCAATCGACAAAATAAAAATCAGCCGCCAAAAGCCTTTGATTTTTGTTCCCTTCCTATTAATAAGCAGCGCCAGCAGCATGCCTAAGATGTAGTTTAAACCTGTTGCAAATACCGCCCAGACAATTGTCCAGCCAAGCACAGACCAGAATGTTTTTCCGAACGTTCCGCTCACATCAAACATCTGCCGGAAATTTTCCAGCCCCACCCAGTCAAACAGAACAAGATGGCTGTTTACTTTGCTGTAATTTGTAAACGCCATGGCTATCATAAATATCAGCGGCAGAATCGTAAAAATCAAAATGCCGCCAACCGGCAGTGTCAGAAGCAGTTTGTGCAGATTTTTATCAAACAGGGACTTAATGTCCTCTGCAAATGTTGTCACCGGCTTATTTTTTTCAATACAGACCTGTGCCTGATACGCACTTTTTACTGCACCTGCCCACACACAGATAAATGCGGCACAAATAAATAAAACTGCAATGCCATAAAGTAAAATTAACAGGGAGTTATCTCCCTGAACATATTCATAGACGCCCAGTGTTTCATTCCACACTTCTCCCTGTTCTTTTTCACCAAGGCCCGGCAGTGCCAGAAGGCACTGCCCGCCATAAGCACACTGGATAAGAATAGGAAAGCTGCTTCTGTGAAAAGGAATAAGATTCCTTTGATAAATTGTTTTCTGAGGATATTGCCAAGTCCCATCACAATTGCTGAACTTCTTGTGAGCCAATCTCCCTTTTTGAACGCATTAACCAATTCCATACGCAACCTCCAAACGCTGTGTGCGTTTTATTTCTATTTTACAATTGATGTATTAATCAGTTTGTAAAACTCTTCTGTCTTTTCTGCAGCATTATCCAGTGTAATTTCTCCGTTAACAATGGATTTACTGAAATTCTGTGCCGGTGTCCAGTAATCATTCATACCAGTTACCGTCGGCTGGATAACAGCAGTATTGTTAAAGGTATTATTCTGTGCAGTTACAAGCACATCGGATTTAACCGGCTCTACTGCCAGCAGTTCTGTGTTACAAGGAATTACACTACGTAAATCATAATGGGACTGCTGTGCTTCCTTACCACCTAAATACTTTGCAAGTGCAACGGCAATCTGCTGGTATTTACAGTTTGGATTCACGGCAACTGCTTTAGAACCTGCAAATGCCTTTAACTGCTTATCCGTACCGCCAATCTTGACTTTCGGAAGCTGTACGGCACCAAAATTATCACCCAGAATTTCTTTTACATTCTTATAATCCCATGAACCTGAAAAATAAGCTGCAACACTGCCGTCACGCAGACCTGCGATTCCGACACCGCCTGCATCGTTTACAAAATTCGGATTGTTGACCATAGATACCATTGCTTTCGTTGCATTTGTACCCTTATCACCTGAAATATCAATTCCTGCTGCATTATCTTTTCCGTCTTTACCAAAATATACACAGTCATTTGCAAGGAAGAATGATGACATATACCAGCCTTCTGTGATATTAAATGCAACCTTGTCCTTTGCAAGCATTGTATCCAGACTCTTCACGTCGCTGTCTGTAAATTTGCTCTTATCGTAATACATAAACCAGGTGTTGGTTGTAAATGGTACACCGTAAACTGCTCCGTCTACCGTAACGGAATCTACAATTGCCTGTGAGTTTGTACTCTTTACGTAATCTGCCGTTTCACCGCCAAGCTTTGCTATTGCCTTCGCATCAATTAATGTCTGTAACTGGTCATTTGCAAAGAAATATACGTCGGCTGAATTACTCGGATCCTGCGGAACGGTCTTTCCGGCATCCTGTTCGGAGCAGACACCGTATTCAAATGTAAGATCCCATTCCGGATGTTCTGTGTTGAATTTTTCACACATCGTCTGAAGCCATTTGCCATTCTCGTCTGCCTGATCTTCTGCGCAACCCCATACGGTAATCGTTGTACTGATTTTTTCAGCCTCTGTGCTTTTCCCCGTATCGGTACTGCCGCCTGTGCCTCCACAGCCTGTCAATGCTGTTACCCCAAGTGCCGCTGCTAAAAATGCGGCTGTCATTCTTCTTTTTTTCATAAAACCCTCCATTCCCCTGCTGTTTTCCTTTAAAACAGCAGAAACATTTTTGATAGTTTTATTATATTAGGTGTTGGAATTTTTTAAAATATCAGATATTTTAGATTCATGTTGATTTTTATTGACGTTTATAAAAAAAGACAGGCACCCTATTCCATGTGCCTGCCGCTTTCTATTACTCTTTAAAACGGATAAATCCGTAGCTTTCCAGATTTCTCATATACTGCACCAGCCGGTTGTAAAGCGGTTCTGCTTTTTCGCCAAAATGCGCTTTCACCTGTTCTGCAATATCGTATACCGTATTCTTTCCGTCCATTAACGGCCAGATAAAATTCCCCATTTCATCCAGATGAATCTGGGAAATCCGCGGCTTTTTAAAAACCACCTGGGCAATTTTGTTAAATACGCCTTTATTTTCCACGTAAACCGTAACTGCACCATTATCTGACACCGTATAGGAATACTGCTCATGATGCACCGGTATAAAATCCAGATAATTTCTTAAATCTTTTTTACTTGTTTTCTTTGCCATTCTTACTCCAAAGTGAGAACTTCAGGATGCACAGAATCATAACAACCATTAATACAATGCCGCCAACAATTCCGGTTGTAAAGCTGCCTGATAAATCAATCTTACCGGCTACGTTGATAACTGCGAGGATTGCAAGAAGGATACCTACAAGACCCTCACCGGCAATCATACCGGAGCAGAATAAGATTCCACTGTTTGCATCTTTATTTTCTTCCTTATCAGCCTTCTTCTTGTCAACGAACCAGCGGATAACACCACCAATCATAATTGTTGCGCTTAATTCCAGTGGCAGATATAAACCGATTGCTACAGGAAGTACGGAAATTCCAAGAATTTCAACAACGATTGCAATAAATACACCGATGAATACCAGCGCCCAAGGAAGATTTCCTTCCATAACACCTTCGATAATCATCTTCATTAAAGTTGCCTGTGGTGCTGCAAGCTCTGTTGTACCAAATCCCCATGCAGAATCCAGTAATACAAGAACGCCTCCGATAGTAACTGCTGAAACAACTGCACCGATTAATTCACCGATCTGCTGTTTCTTCGGGGTTGCACCAAGGATATAACCTGTCTTTAAATCCTGTGAAGTATCACCGGCCATTGCTGCGATGATACAGATAACAGAACCGATTGCAATAGCACCCTTCATGCCGTGTACACCTGTATCTCCTGTCACCTTTAAGCAGAGTGTAGAAAATAACAGGGTTGCAATTGCCATACCGGATACCGGATTGTTACTGCTTCCGACGATACCAACCATTCTGGATGAAACCGTTGCAAAGAAGAAACCGAATAATGCAATAATAACTGCTCCGAGCGGAGATACCGGAATTTCCGGTAACAGCCAGATTGCAATAATCATGATTAATACACCGATACCGATTACACGCATATCAAGGTCTACTTCTGTACGAACAGCGCTGTTGCTGTTTCCTGCACCCTTCATGCCCTTAATTGCATCTGCAAATGTTCTTACAATTAACGGAAGGGATTTAATTAAACTGATGATACCACCCGCAGCGACGGCACCTGCACCGATGTATCGGATGTAGCTGCTCCAGATTGCGGAAGCACCGCCTGCAGCATACATATCAGCAATCGTCTTTGTTCCTGGATAAAGGATTGTGGAACCGCCAAATGTAATGATTGCCGGAATGAGTACAAACCATCCGATTAAACCGCCGGCAAACATATAAGATGCGATCTTTGGTCCACAGATATAACCTACACCAAGCAGTGCCGGATATACTTCTGCTGAAAGCTCTGTCTTGAATGCCTTGAGTGGTACTGTAATAACGCTTGGAATCACTTTGAGTCCATCGACTACAAACTTAAATAAAGCAGCAAGTCCCATACCTGCAAATACAGACTTCGCACTTGCACCGCCTTCTTCACCGGCTAAAAGAACTTCTGCACAGGCTGTACCTTCCGGATACGGAAGCACACCATGTTCTTTTACAATCAGTGCATTTCTTAACGGCACCATGAATAACACACCTAAGATACCGCCGAATAATGCGATTAATGAAATGGTAATCAGGCTTGGAGCCTCTGTAATACCTTCCTTTGACCATAAAAACAATACAGGAAGTGTAAAGATTGCTCCCGCTGCCAGGGATTCACCGGCAGAACCGATTGTCTGTACCATGTTACTTTCAAGGATTGAATCCTTTTTCATAATGACGCGGATAACACCCATGGAAATAACTGCTGCCGGAATAGAAGCAGATACAGTCATTCCGACACGCAGACCAAGATACGCATTGGCTGCGCCGAAAATAATTGCCAGAAGAATACCCATAATGACAGATGTCACTGTAAACTCAGGCGTAATTTTGTCAGCCGGGATATACGGCTTAAATTCGTCTTTCTTCATTAGAAACCTCCAAAAATTTAGTGTGTTATTATGTTAACACACTATTATAAAAAAGAAAAGCAGATTATTTATCCAATTAAAGCAATAAAGCTATTTTTTTACTGATTTTCTTTATTTTGGAAAGTTTTTTTATACTGCATGTAAATTTTTTAAAGAAACGTCCAAAATCGGAGCGGAATGGGTCAGCGCACCGCTTGAAATATAATCCACGCCGATATCTGTCAGACGTGCCACGTTTTCTAACGTAACGTTGCCGGAACACTCTGTTTCTGCCCTGCCGTCAATAATACGGACTGCTTCTTTCATCATTTCCGGTGTCATATTATCCAGCATGATAATATCTGCGCCCGCTTCTACCGCTTCGCGTACCATATCCAGATTTTCGACTTCCACTTCAATCTTTCTGACAAACGGCGCATATTCCTTTGCCATGGTTACGGCTTCTTTGACACCGCCTGCGGCTCCGATGTGGTTATCCTTTAACAAAACACCGTCCGATAAGTTGTAACGGTGATTATAGCCGCCGCCGACCTTTACGGCATATTTTTCAAAAATGCGGTTGTTCGGTGTTGTCTTTCTTGTATCAAGCAGCTTTGTTTTACTGCCCTTTAACAAATCGGCTATCGAGCGGGTATACGTTGCGATACCGCTCATTCTCTGTAAGTAATTTAAGGCGGTGCGTTCTCCTGAAAGCAGGACACGGATATCACCCTTTACGACTGCAAGCAAATCACCTTTTTTTACAGCATCTCCGTCCTTTACGTAAAATACGACTTCTGTTGTTTCGTCTAAAAGCTCAAACACTCTTTTAAATACGTCCAAGCCCGCAATCACACCGTCCTGCTTGCACAAAAGCTGTACCTCGCCCTGCTGCGGGTGGCGCATTACGGCATTTGTCGTAATATCTTCGCTTGTAATATCTTCTTCCAGTGCCTGCATAATTAATTTATCTGCATTTAACTTCATTGATATACTGTTCATGTACCTTTTTCTCCCTTTCAATTTCTTCAAAAATTTCTGTCTTGTACTGTTTTTTCAATTCATCATAGCCGTTATACTTCCGGAGTGCTGCCGCTTCCACGAGTTCCGGACAACTCTCTGCCATATCAAAGCCGTCTGTAATATGCTTTGCCGCACGTTTCGCAAAGACCAGACTTTCAAGCAGGGAATTGCTTGCCAGACGGTTTGCGCCATGCACACCGTTACAGCTTGCTTCACCGACTGCATATAACTGTTCCATAGACGTTTTGCTGTTGCAGTCTACATGGACACCGCCCATAAAATAGTGCTGTGCCGGTACAACCGGAATACTTTCCTTTGTGATGTCATAGCCTTCTTCCAGACAATGCTGATAAATATTCGGAAAATGTTCCATAATCGTCTTTTTATCTATATTTTCAAGTGACAGATGCACATACGGCATATCGTCTTTTTCCATCTGCTCATAAATTGCCCGTGCAACCACATCTCTTGGAAGCAGTTCATCAACAAACCGCTCGCCTTTCCTATTTAATAAAATAGCGCCTTCCCCACGTACTGATTCGGATATTAAAAATCTTCTTCCCGGCTTTTCGGAATACAGTGTTGTCGGATGAATCTGGATATAATCAATATTTTCCAGTTCGATATGATGGCGCAGGGACAGTGCCAGTGCATCACCCGTCAGATGCGGAAAATTCGTGGAATGTGTGTATAAACCGCCGATACCGCCGCATGCCCATACGGTATCCTTTGCCGAAATTGTAATAAGATGCGGCATCGCTTCCTTTGATACACGGCATACAATACCGTAGCATACATTGTCCTGTTCAACAATATCTACCATTTCCGTATTTTCAAGGATTGTAACATTCGGCAGCTTCTGCACCTGTGCAAGCAGCTTGCTTGTAATCTCTTTTCCCGTAATATCTTCATGGAAGAGGATTCTCGGTGTGGAATGGGCACCTTCTCTTGTAAAACGCAAGTGTCCGTTATCATCCCGCTCAAAATCTACACCGTATCCGATTAGATCATCAATAATCTCACGTGAAGAACGAATCATGATATCCACAGACTCTTTTCTGTTTTCATAATGTCCTGCACGCATAGTATCTTCAAAATAACTGTCGTAATCATCTTCATTTTTTAATACACAAATTCCACCCTGTGCAAGAAACGAATCACTGCTTTCCAAATCCGCCTTTGTAATCATCACAATCTGCTTATCGCGTGGCAGATTCAGTGCGGTAAACAAGCCGCCGACTCCCGTTCCTACAATCACAATGTCCGTATTAATATGTAACTTTACCTTATTCTCATTCATCTTGACACATTCTTTCCGGCTATCTTGCAAGCTCTAACATTCTCTCAAGCGGACGGCCTGACTTTTCACTTAACTCTTTTTCCACCGTTACGGCATTGCTCTCATTTTTTAAGACATCCCGTACTTTCTCTAATGTAATCTTTTTCATATCCGGGCAGATCTGATGAGCCGATGCCGGATAAAACTTTTTCCCAGGATTTTTCTTTTTCAACTCGTAAAATACACCTGTTTCCGTACAAATCACAAATTCCTCTGCATCGCTTTTTGTTGCATAATCAATAATACCCGAGGTACTGCCTACATAATCTGCCAGTGCCGACACTTCCGGAAGACATTCCGGGTGTGCAAGCACAAGTGCCTGCGGATGCTCCTGTTTTGCCTTTTTGACAGCTTCCGGTGCAATTGCCTTATGAACCGGACAGTGTCCGTTCTGGTATAAAAATTCTTTCTCAGGCACCTGCTCTGCAATAAAATGTCCGAGATTGTCATCCGGAATAAATAAGATGTGTTTATTCGGGAGTGCCTTTACAATCTTTAACGCATTTGAGGAAGTCACACATACATCCGCGTGTGCTTTTAACTCTGCCGTGGAGTTGATATAACAGACAACCGCTAAATCTTCATACTCTGCACGAAGCTTTTCAATTCCTGCGATATCTGCCATATGTGCCATCGGACAGTCCGCACTCATATCCGGCATTAAAACCTTTTTCCCCGGATTTAATACCTTTGCGCTCTCACCCATAAATCCCACACCGCAGAAAACAACGACATCTGCTGTTGTTTCCGTTGCAAGACGGCTTAAGTAGTACGAGTCCCCGATGTAATCTGCAATTTCCTGCACGGCATCTTCCACATAGTAATGTGCAAGAATGACTGCATTTTTCTCTTTTTTCAGTTGCTTAATTTCCTCTGTTACCGCGTTCATCATTTACCTCATTTTCCTGTATAAGTGCTAAATTTTTTGTTGGTAATTATATCACGTTTCTTTACAGGTGACAAGACAGTTGTAAAATCATTTTACAAAACGCCTGTCCGCCGCTGTTTTAAGCCTGTTTCTGTGTGGTATAGACGCGTGCCGGAAATGTAATTGTAATCGTTGTACCTTCGCCCTGTTTACTGTCCACCTTTAACGGATACTGATCCCCGTAATACAGCTTTAAACGCTCGTTGACATTTCTTGCACCATATCCGCCGGACTGCACCGTTAAAAAATCTGCCGCCGTCTGCTTATCCATGCCGACACCGTTATCCGATACCGTCAATACTACCAGATAATCTGTGCCGGATTCCACATCTGGTTCTCGGCGGGATTCTGTACCGGATTTCGTTTCGGATTGTGTGTCAGATTCCATATCTGTCCGGTGTGTAAGCGGCTTTTGTGCAGGCTCCTGCCAGCCGCGGATTGTAATCCGCCCTCTGCCCTCTGTTTTTAAGTCAATTCCGTGATCAATCGCATTTTCAACCAGCGGCTGTAAAATCAGATTCAGGGATTCGTATTGTAAAATTTCCGCTGCCACATCTATTTCCACATCAAAATCCCCGTCATGCATAAGCTGCTGGATTTGCAGATAGGAGCGTACATTGCTTAATTCCTGCTCTAATGTCAATGTGTTTCTTCCTTTATTTAATGAAGTTCTGTAATAATTGGAAAGTTCAAGTGTAATCCGGCTGATGTCCTCCTGCCCGCTCTCAATGGCTTTCCAGTTAATCAGGGACAGCGAATTGTATAAAAAATGTGGATTTATCTGCGCCCGGAGTGCCCGCATTTCATATTCCTTCTGGTGAATCCTGCCCTCATAAACCTCGGTAATTAAGGTGCTGATGCGGCTGACCATATGATCAAAGCCGTTAATTAATGCACCGATTTCATCGTTGCTGTCACTGTGGACACGTACTGTGAAATCGCCCTGTTCCACCTTCTGCATATTGTGCTGTAACAGCTCAATTCTCTCTATTAAAAAGCGCGAGGTCGATATCAGTGCAAGCACTGCACCGGCTATAATCACCGTCACTGCCACAAAAATCATGCGCATCATCGGCTTTGCCGACTGGATAATCAATTCTGTCGGTTCATACATATAAATCGTCCAGTCCGTTGTCGCAAGCGATGTACTGATAACCGTGTAATCGCCGCTGCCGTCCCGTATTCCACAAAAGTCTGCAAAATTTAACGCCTTATCCACATTTTCACCGGTAAAGCTGTGGAATTCATACACCTCGCTGCCCGCAGAATCGACAATATAAATCCCGTAGTTTTTCTGCGTATTTTCTTCAAGTGCTTCAAACACCTTATCATAATCCACTGAAATGTATAAAATGCCGAGTTTATTCTTCTGATAAAGCAGTGACATTTTTCGTGCCGATGACAGCGTGTGCGCCGAGCTGTCCGCAAACCACTGAATCGTTGTATGTTCCTTTGACATATCAAACCACGGTGCAGCTTCTATTTCTGACAGCGGTGCAAGCGTGGTATCGTGCTTTACCGTGCCTTCTGCGTAAATCGTCACCTGTTTCACGTCTTCGTGGAAATATTTAAGCGACGATAGCATCGGGTCAAACAACAGCACAAGCTGGTCGTACATTTCATAATCGCTTTTATAGTCGTAGCTGACAACCCGCGAAATCGTTTCATTAAAGGTGATGTAATTGGACAGGTTGTTATACACCTCTAACTGGGCATCAATACCCGCTCCCGCCTGATTGACAAAATTCTGGATACTTTTCGTATCGCGCTCAATTAAAATATGCTTCATCTGCCCGTAGGAAAATGTAAACAGCACAATAACCGGCAGTACTGCCGTGAGCAGGTAAATCCCTGCCAGCCTGTATTTCAACTTCATATTTTTTATATTCATCTTAAATTCCATTTCTGAATTTCTGAGGACTCACCCCGTAGCACTCGCGGAAACTCTGGCAGAAGTACGAAACATTCTGATAACCGCACGCTTCGCTGATATTTACAATTTTCATATTTGTATTTTCAAGCATATCCTTTGCCTTTTCCATGCGGTACTGCTTGATAAATTTACTTAAATTCTGTCCGGTTTCTTTTTTAAAAACCGTACTTAAATAACTCGGTGCCAGATACACCATGTCTGCAAGCTGTTCTACGCCCAGTTCATCCCCGAAATGCGTATAAATATACTTTTTGACTGTTTCAATTTCTTTATGCTGTGTCTGCGGATTTTTTGCAAATACCGCTTCCAGCTTATCAATATGGCTGTTGACAATCGACACAATACAGTTAAAATCCCCGGACTTATACAATGTATCAATTTCCTTATTAAATTCCTCTTCCCGCGTCTCCGGCAGATTCTGATAGAAATCTTTTAACAGATTAGAAAAAATAAATTTAATATAAATCTGTGAAAAATATGATTTTTTGCGGTACTTGGCACACATTCTGTCAAAATGCTCCCTAAGTGCCCGGATATCTTTCATCTTAATATCCTGTTTCATCTGCTTCATGAGCGTGTCGTCATCAATCTGCACCAGCACCGGCGTTTCCCCGCTGATGTCCTCGGAATATACATACACATCAGGGCGGTAAAACTTATTTTCCATCAGGGCTTCAAGCATATCCATTGTCTGCGGTATTTTTTCATAATCGTCAATTTCGCCTGAAATTGCAAAATGACAGTGTTCGCCGTATTTTTTGAAAACGGCATCATGCAGCTTTTGTGCTGTCTGCTGCAGGGTCATGTAATGCGGACTGGCATTTAATAAAAGCACTGCCTGCTGCGGGTTTAAGTTTAAATACTGATATTCTTCACTCATATTTTCTTCAAGTATCTCCGCCTGAAAATCAAGCGCTTTTTTCCCAAAAAATTCTCGGTCAAACTCAAGAAATACAATCCGATGGAAGTGATTCCAGAAATTTTCTCCCGCAAGATTTCCTGCCAATGTATGCACCTGTTCTGCACCGCCCCCATTAAATAAGGTATATAAAAGATATTCCCGCATATAGCTGCTCTGCTGCAGACGTTGTTCATTTTCAACATTCTGCTTTTGCAATTCTGCCGTAACCTTCTCTATGGTCTGTGCAAATTCCTGTGGATTAACCGGCTTTAAAATGTAGTCCGATACACCAAGGCGCACTGCCAGCTTGGCATACTCAAATTCATTATACCCGCTGAATATAATGGTTTTTAATGTAAACCCCTCTTCTTTGGCTGCTCCAATAAGTTCTATGCCGTCCATAAACGGCATTTTTACATCGGTCAGCAATATATCTATCTTTTTTCCCTGATTGCGCATTGAACAAAGCTGCTCGAGTGCTGCTTTGCCGTTTGGTGCTTCATAGATTTCAAACGGCTCTGCCTGCTTCTTTAACAGAAATTTAATTCCGTTACGTTCAATCTTTTCATCATCCACTATTAAAATTGTATACATACCATTCCCCATTCTGTCCATTTACTATATAGTCAGTATACCACACCTTCCATTTAATGTAAAAAATAACTGGCTTTTGAACTGCCAATATACTATAATGTCGCTATGAAAGTGCCTTTGCTCGCTTTCTGATGATAACAGTGTGCTGTATATCAGGCACAGAAATGAGGTCTTTATGAAACATATCTTACATATATTCCGCAAAGACGTTACCGGTCTTAGCCGCAATTTATTCGCTTTAATGATTGCGGGCGGATTGTGTATTATTCCGTCCCTGTATGCGTGGTTTAACATTTATTCCAACTGGGACCCGTATGCCAACACATCTTCCTTAAAGGTTGCTGTTGTATCTGAAGACAGTGGATTTTCTTCAAAGGGAAGCGACCCTGTCAATATGGGAAATCAGGTTGTGGAGCAGCTTCATGACAATACCGGTGTCGGCTGGGTTTTTCCACAGGATACAGATGCTGCTTTAAAAGGCGTCTATGACGGCAGTTATTATGCCGCCATTATTATCGGTGATGATTTCAGCCGCAGCCTGTTTGATTTTCTGGATACCGGCATGAAACACCCAAGCGTGACATATTACGAAAATTCAAAGAAAAATGCCGTTGCCACAAAGATTACCGATACGGCAAGTTCTACACTGCAGCAGACGATTAACACAGAATTTATTAACGTTGCCGCACAGACGGCATTAAGCGGTCTTGAAAGCATTACCCAGAAGGATTCTTCTATTTCCGATAAGCTGATTGACGATATGAAGACCATTCAGGATAATCTGTCCGGTTACGCCGATACCATTGCCACCTTCCAGAACGGCAATGCTTCTTTATCAGAAAATCTGGAATCCATGAGTGCATTGATTCCGGAATTACAGGATATTTTAGAAAATTCAAAAGATACAACAAAGCTGACACAGTCTGCACTGTCCCGCTCTGTCGATAACATGACCGACCAGCTTGACACAACACTTGCCGCCATGGAAACCATTTCCGAACAGGTGCAGAAACAGTTAGACACAGCACAAAATAAAATCACAAGCGATACACAAGGGGCATCCGATGCACTTTCTGCCGCATTAGACAGCTTAAACTCCCTGCTTGAGCAGAATCATAAACTGGATGACCTTTTAAACAAATTAGATGATCTGGAATATATTGACCATAACATTATTGCACAAATCCGCGGACAGCTTGAAGCGATTGCTACTTTACAGGACCTTGCAAAGAATCTGATTGACCAGACTTCTTCGATTGTAAAGGAAACACCGGAAATTGCCGCCGCAAAGGCAGAGGTGCTGCATTCCCTGTTATCCTCCTGCCTTGATAAAATGACACAGACCCAGCAGAAGTATCACACCATTGCTTCATCCGGTTTAAGTTCATTAAAAATCACCGTGAACGCAGCTGCGGATTCTGCCTATAAATCACTTGAAAATTCAGGCAGTCAGCTAAACAGCTTAGAACAGATTTTACTCGGAACCAGCAAAATCGCCCTGACGGCAAACCAGACCCTTGGCGATACCGGAACGATTATTTCGGGCATGTCCGATAAAATCCAGCTGATTTTAACTTCCTTAAATAATATTACGGATTCTTCGGCTTATCAGACGCTTTCACAGTTATTACATGCCGATGCGGTCTCCTATGCCGAATTTATTGCAACTCCTGTGGAAGTGGAACAAATTGATGTCTACCCGGCAGTCAACTACGGTACGGCAGTTACACCGTTTTACACAGCACTGGCGCTGTGGGTCGGCGGTATCGTACTCGTGGCACTGATGAAAGTACACGTTGACAATAACCCGAAGATGGAACTGATGGCGAAACCGCACGAACTGTATCTGGGCAGATTCCTTTTATTCTTTGTGATGGGACAGATACAAAGCCTGATTATTGTACTCGGCGATTTATATTTATTAAAGGTATCCTGTGAACATCCGGGGCTGCTCATTTTGACGGCTTCTGTCGCAAGCTTTGTATTTGTCCTGCTGATTTACACGCTGACACTTTCCTTTGGCGATGTCGGAAAGACCATTGCCGTTGTTATGGTTGTTATCCAGATTGCCGGTTCAAGCGGTACGTTCCCGATTGAACTGCTGCCGCAGTTTTTCCAGAACGTGTACCTGTACTTCCCATTCCCGTATGCGATTAATGCCATGCGTGAAGCCATCAGCGGCATGTATGAAATGGACTACTTTATTTATATGGGAAAACTGCTGATTTTTGCCGCAGCTTCCCTTTTACTCGGACTGGTAATCCGCAAACCGTTCATTCCGCTCAATCACTTCTTTGAGGAAAAGATGAAAGAAACCAAAATGATGTAATCAATACATATTTGTTAGTGAGGTAGAACTATGACTTTAAAAAACAGCCCTGTGGCAGATGACCTTCTGGCAACACCCATAACACGGACTTCTGCCAGAAACCTGTCCGATTCCGGTTCACCGGATACGGATTGTATGGACGGGTCTTCGTCTAAGAACGGACGTGATGAAGATTTTAACACGACTTTAATGCAGATTCAGGAATTCAGCCATACACTGCATGAACGCAATCAGAAGCGTATTAAAGCGGGACTCTGGTGTATTGCCATTATCCCGATGATTTTCCTTATTTTGTTGCTGCATATGGAGAGTTCAAAGGTTGTGTATCTTTTATTATGGGTAATTTCACTCTTTTTAATTTCTGCATATCTGGTAACAGTCGCTTACATTGATGACCAGATGCAAAAAAAATTAAAACAGCTCGGACTGGATTTGAAAGAGGGACACGACCACCTTGTACAGGATTTACCATCCCGTCTCAATAACAACTTACAGTCTATTATCACTGCTGCAAAGGAGATTAAACTATGAAAAATATTTTTCTTGTTTTTATACAGGACCTCAAACGTATCAGTACCAATGTGGTCGCCATTGTTGTACTGATTGGTCTTACCGTCATTCCATCCCTGTATGCGTGGTTTAACACTCTGTCAAACTGGGACCCATACGGAACAGATTCCACTTCCCGCATCAAGGTTGCTGTGGCATCTGATGATCCGGGTGTAACTATTGACGGTGTGACTGTAAATATCGGCGACCAGATTATTTCTAATTTAAAAGCCAATACAACCATCGGCTGGGTGTTTATGGATTCCACGCAGGAAGCCATTGACGGCGTGTACAGCGGCGACTACTATGCCGCACTGGTTCTACCGTCTGACTTTACAAGCGATATGGTAAGTTTTCTTTCGGATTCCCTAGAACATCCGCAGATTCAGTATTACTGTAATCAGAAGAAAAATGCCATTGCGCCGAAAATTACGGATAAGGCAAAAAAAGCAGTTCAGTCCCAGACTAATTCCACCTTTGTGAACACTTTAACAAAAAGTCTTGTAAGCGCCAGCTCCGCTGCTATCACCGTGGATTTTGACAGTCTGACACTGGATGATACCACAGGGAATTCACTCATTGATGTCATATCCGGTAAACTGACCGATGCCTACAATGAATTGCAGACATACAATGTGATGTTAGATTCCCTGATTTCCATTACACAGATTTCTTCCGATGTTTCCTCTCTTGCGCGCAGTTCTTCATCGGATTTACCGGAAACACTGGATACACAGGCAGGAGAACTTGCCGCCCTGCAAAAGCTTCTGGATGCCAATTCAGTTTCTTCCCTGTCAGAGGTTTCCGCTTCACTTTCGGAAAATGTATCCTCTATCCGCAGTGTAATGTCTTCCATTTCTTCTTTATATCAGGATATGGACGGCGACATGAACACCTTTACGGATGCGATTACACAGGGACAGGAAAATCTGACACGGACACAGCAGACTTTAAATGCACTGATGACTAAACTTTCCGATTCTATTGAATTACTCAATAAAATCGCTTCCGACCCGGAATATGATTTTGTGAATGAGATTTTAGGCAGTGACCCGCAGACACTGGCAGACTTTATTGCCTCACCGGTAGAAATTACGACCAAAAAGATTTATGAAATTTCAGCTTACGGTTCTGCCGTTTCACCGTTTTACACAGTTCTTTCCATCTGGGTCGGCGGTCTGATTATGGTGGCTATCATTCATACACAGGTGAAAAAATCCAAACACCTGCCGGCCGGCGTAAAGCCGTATCAGAAATTTTTCGGACGATACCTGACATTTTACTGTATCGGGCAGTTGCAGACACTTCTGATTGTACTCGGAAATCTGTTTTATATCCAGATTCAGTGTCCGCACCCGGTTTTATACTGGTTTGCATGTTCTGTCACCAGCCTGGTCTTTACGATTTTTATGTATGCACTGACGGTTGCCTTTGGCAATATCGGTGAAGCCCTTGCAATTATTTTCATGGTAGTCCAGGTTGCCGGAAGCGGCGGTACGTTCCCGATTGACGTCCTGCCAAAGGTTTACCGGATGATTTACCGCTACCTGCCATTCCCATATGCCATGGATGCCCTGCGCGAAACGATTGGCGGCATGTACGGCAATTATTATTGGGAATGTATCGGCAGACTCTTTATCTATATTATCATTGCCATTCTCATCGGTCTTGTCCTTCGCAAGCCGTTTGAACAGCTCAATCACTATATGGAGCGGAGTAAGGAAAATTCCGGAGTGATGCTGTAGGAGGCAAAAAAACAACCCGCATTTTCCACACGCTGTGGGAGGCAAAAAAAACACCCTCACTTTACACACGCTGTGAGAGGCAAAAAAACAACCCGTATTTTCCACACGCTGTTTGACGGAAAATACGGGTTGTTTTTTGCCCTTGGAGGGGGGGCGGGCGGAAAGATTGTGGGTGATTTCGCCTTGGCGGGGACGGAAAGGTTTTGTGTTTTTTGCCTTGGCGGGGGCGGGCGAAAAGATTGTGGGTGATTTTGCTTGGCGGGGACGGAAAGGTTTTGTGTTTTTTGCCGCCTGTTTACTTTTTGCCCGGCTTACAGTTTCCAGATGTCGGTGTTGTACTGGCGGATGGTGCGGTCGGATGAGAAGAAGCCTGCCATCGCGGTGTTTATCAGCATTTTTCTGCCCCATGCGGCTCTGTCTTTGTAGTCTGCAAGCGCCTGTTCTTTTACCTTTATATATTCCTTGAAATCCAACAGTGTCATGAACCAGTCTTTGCTGATAATTTCATGGTACAGACGGGATAAGTTTTCTTCATCACCATACTGCTTTAACTCATCTGAAACGATAAAATCAACACATTTTTTTATCATTTCATCCTTTTCATAAAGGTCCTTTGCACAGTAATCGGCATTTTTGTAATGCGCGATGACTTCGTCACTGGATGCACCAAAGGTATAGATATTGTCTTTGCCGACAAGCTGTGCAATCTCGACATTTGCACCGTCAAATGTTCCGAGTGTCAGTGCACCGTTTAACATAAATTTCATATTGCCCGTTCCGGAAGCTTCCTTGGAAGCCAGCGAAATCTGCTCTGAAATGTCGCACGCCGGAATCAGCTTTTCCGCCATCGTCACATTATAATTTTCCACCATCACAACCTTTAAATATGGACTGACATCCGGGTCATTTGCAATCAATTCACCCAGGCACAAAATTAAGTGAATAATATCTTTTGCAATCGTATACGCTTTTGCCGCCTTCGCACCGAAAATAACCGTAACCGGAGTATCCGGAATATTTCCGGCCTTAATCTCAAAATATTTGTAAATGACATACAGTGCGTTCATCTGCTGGCGCTTGTACTCATGCAGGCGCTTTACCTGAATGTCAAAGACCGACTGCGGATTGATTTTTACACCGCATTTTTCCTGCATATATGCAGCAAGACGTTTCTTATTTTCCGCCTTAATTTCAAGCATGCGCGCAATCACATTTTCATCATCTGCATATTTTATAAGCTGTGAAAGTTCCCCTGCTTCCTTTTTAAAATCTGCACCAATCAGTTCTTCAATATAGGCGGTCAGTGCCTGATTGCAGTGCAGTAACCACCTTCTGAACGTAATGCCGTTGGTTTTATTGTTAAATTTTTCAGGATAAATGCGGTAAAAAGATTTCAGTTCTTCCTGCATCAAAATCTCCGTATGCAGCTTTGCCACCCCATTTACACTGAAACCATAATGAATATCAATATGTGCCATATGCACGCGGTCGTTTTCGTCAATAATGTAAACGGAAGAATCCGTATAACGGGCGCGTACATTTTCATCAAGATAACGGATAATCGGAACTAACTGCGGCACAACCTCCTCAAGATAGTCCAGCGGCCATGTTTCGAGTGCTTCTGCAAGAATCGTGTGATTTGTGTATGCACACGTCTTTGTCACCACCTCTGCCGCCTCCTGCATCGTCATCACACTGCCGTCAATGTCTTTCTGCGTTGTCAAAATACGGATTAATTCAGGAATAACCATTGTCGGGTGCGTATCATTAATCTGAATCACCGCAAATTCATTCAGATTCTTTAACGTCTTTCCCGCTTTTTCACATTTCCTGCGGCACTCTGAAAGAATCAACTGTGCGGCGTTGCTTACCATAAAATACTGCTGGTAAATGCGCAATAACTGTCCGGCTCTGTCGCTGTCGTCCGGGTACAAAAAGAGCGTGAGATTCTTCTCAATCGCATTTTTATCAAAATCAATGCCGTCGTGCATTGGTATTTTTTCATCAACCGTGTCGATATCAAATAAATGCAGTTTGTTGACCCTGCCCTCGTAACCTGTCACATCAATGTCATACATTCTCGACATGACGGACAATTTGCCAAACTGTACCGGGTACTGCACCTCCGTCTTTGTCAGCCAGCTTTCCTTTTGAATCCAGTAATCCGGCTGTTCTGTCTGCTTATTCTGTGCAAACACCTGACGAAACAGCCCCAGATGATAGTTGATGCCAATGCCGTCCCCGTTTAAGTTTAATGTGGCAATGGAATCCAAAAAGCACGCTGCCAGCCGTCCCAGTCCGCCATTTCCAAGTGACGGCTCCGGCTCGGCTTCTTCGATTTGTGCAATATTCTTTCCATTTTCCTCTAATTCCTGCGAAATCTGCTCATACAGCCCCAGATTAATCAGGTTGTTTGACAGCAGCTTTCCAATCAGAAATTCTGCGGAAATGTAATACACTTTCTTGCCGTTTTCTTTTTCCTGCCGCTCCTGCGCTTCTTTTCTTTCTTCCGTGACTTTCTTTACCAGTGCCAGAAGTGCCGTATAGACCTGTTCGTTACTGCACTCTCTGATGGTCTTTCCATACATTTTGTTACAAATTTCTGCTATGCTCATACTTCTCTCCACTCCTATTTTTATTTCTGATTATTTTTCGATAATTCTGATTATTATTATATATTTCTAAGATTTTTTATCTTGCATAATTACCGCTTAAAATAATACAATACTATCATACTTTGATATCTTGATATCTTAAACGGCCGGGCTAAATCAATATGAGCCTGCTCATTACCGGAATGGTACAAATCTAAGATATCCGGAATATATAAAATCGGTGTTTGTGCAGTAAATCTGCGGATTGGAGGGGCTATGCACATATTAGAATATGAAAATTACGAAGAAACGAAAAAACACTATGATACGGATTTTTCCTATAATACTTATCCTTGCTCGATTCCGCTGGATTTTCCGTGTGTGCCGATGCACTGGCACCGTGAAACGGAAATTATTTATGTAAAGAGCGGCAGGGGAATGGTCAATGTCGATGGTATTTCCTACCCGGTTGTCAAAGACAGCATTGTCTTTATTCTGCCGGGCAGGCTTCATTCCATTGCGCAGTATGAATCAGAAGCATTTTCATACGAAAATATCATTTTTGATATGCAGATGTTAATCCCAAAAGAAGGGGATACGATGTCTTTTAACTTTTTTCACCGCCTGCAAAATTTTCCGGAAGATTTTCCGGTTTTAATAGACCGGGTTCCGAAAGTGCACCGCGCTGTTCAAATCTGCCTTGACCGGATTGACGATTTGCGTACCACCTATCCTGCCGGGTATTATCTCGGCATTAAAGGCTGGCTGTATCAGTTGTTTTTTATTCTGGAATCAGAGATTCTTGCACCGGATAAAATGCGTGAAATTACAACTTGTGATTTACCGCAGCAAAAAAACAGTGCTGTTTCCTCCCGGAAAAACGGTTATTTTAAAGAAAATACGAAGGAAAAGCTGTGTCTGATTACCGATTATATTGCAAATTACTACCCACAAAAAATCAGTATTGAGCAGATTGCGGCAGTCTGCGGTTTCAGCAGCTCCCATTTCATGAAATTTTTCAAGCTGTATATGGGAAAGCCCTTTATTGCTTACTTAAATGAGTACCGCCTAATCCGTGCCGCGCACCTGCTGTGTGCATCAGATGATGACATTCTTGCGATTTCCCTGGAATGCGGTTTTGAAAATGTATCTTATTTTAACCGCTTATTCCTGCGCGAATATCATATGACACCGTCCAAATTCCGGCAGGCGCGCAGAAACTGATGCTGCTTTTATATCTTATGCACGTTTTTAAGATAATTTAAAAAACCTGTACACCCTGCCACCACATCATTCCATGTCTGTGCAAAATCCCCGGAATACCACGGGTCTGCGATTGATTTGCCGCGGCGGCTGATTGTCTGGCTGATTGAATTGCTGCTTTTATTTTTAGTCTGAAGCTGACTACCCTCTTGAAGTTCGTCTGCATAATCTAACAACAGATGAATTTTTCCTTCGGTATCCGCGCCTGTGATACGCTCTGTGTTACGGATGTTGTTGGTATCCGCACAAAGCAGGTAGTCATAGTGATGATAATCTTCTTTTGTCACCTGTCTGGCGCGCTTGCCCGCAAAGTTGGTGTATGCGGTCTTTCCAATCCCATGCTTTTTTAGTTCTGCCTGCGCCGGCGGATAGATTGGATTCCCTTTGCCGTTCCAGATTTCCTCTGTGCTGGTCGCCGCCGAAGCGATTTCAAATTGTTCTGTCAAGCCACGCTGTTCCACCATGTCTTTTAATACGAATTCTGACATTGGGGAACGGCAGATGTTGCCGTGGCAGATGAATAGTACTTTAATCATAGTTTTATTTCTCCTTGTTTTGCCCCGGAATGCCCTGTTTTGCAAGGGTTTCCGGGTATTTTGTGATTTGCTCATTAAATGTAGAATGTGGCAGATTAGATCATAGTTTTGCAAGTTATTACTACCTGTTAGTAGTAAAATTAGTAGTAAAACTGGATGGGTTACTACTAAGGATTAAGCTATCAAAATGCCTTATAAACACCAATCTCTTACTCTTTTACTTTAACTTCTGTTCAAAGAACTCTGTCAACTCATCAATTTCTTGATTTTTTGAGCCAAATAGATAATCTACAATTATTGTTACCAAATCTTCATCTGTTTTTCTAATCTGATGCAATTCATGCCGTAAAACTTCATATAACATTTTACCATTTGCAATTTTTTCAGAATCCGTATATACACCATTTTTCACATTTATACTATACTCTTTCACAATAATATCTAATGATTTTCCCTGAAATAAATAATCGTTTAACTCTCTAAACAAAGCTGTATCGACATTTTTCACTAATTTTTCCAACAGATATTTTTCCAAACTTTTTATTGGCAAATAACATGGTTCATTGGCAAATCCAATTCGTTCTTTCTTCATAAATCCAGTAACATTATCCTTAATATCCCTATCTAAAACTATAAGAATTTTTGTGGTTCTCAATGCTAAATTAGATCTTATAGTATCATACGCAAATCGTAATACCTGCGTCCATCCACCTACAGAAATCACTAATACCCTTTTATTCGAGAGTAACCTTCTATCTCTTAATATTCTTTCGACAATCATCTTTGCCAAATCATCTTCGACCATAATAATATAATCATGGCCGTAATTAGATGATTCAAGATTTCTCGTTGCATATACTGGATAACAAGGATTAATCACTTCAATACTACCATTTGCATAACGCTGTAAATAAAAAATATTTTCTGCCGAAATACTTCTAATCAACTCAATGGAATGTGTTGAAAACAGTACCACAGTATTATTCTTCTCCGCAATATCCTTCAAGAAAAACACCAATCTTCTAAGTGCAGAAGAATGCAAAGCTAATTCAACTTCATCAAGAAGCATAAATGCAGGGGTTTCCCCATACACTTTTTTCTTCAATCTTCTTTCTATCGAACTTAAAATAGTCAGTAGTAAATTTTCGCCCGTTGACATATTCAACTGGCTTATCAACGCCCCTTTATTTTCATAATAATATGGTGTTCTTTGCAACCCCATTCTTTCTGCTTCCTTATGTTTTAATACATAAAGTGTTTTATAGTACCCCTCATCATCATGAAGAATAATACCTAAACTAGTTTTCACAAAATCAGAAGCATCTATCAATTGATTTTTTTCAATTGTTGCTAACTTTCCTAAAAGCGAATAATCAATATCCTTAAATCTATTACCAAAAACAATACTTCCCTCATAGAACCCTGTAATTCCAAGGAATTCCTTATTCGACGGACTTTTCCAAACTCCATCCTTCTCCCTAATACTACGTTTTTTACCTGCAAAATCAAATTCTATATATGCTCCTTCTCTGGGGTTTCCAAAATAATCATAAAATGATGGTACATAAAAAGCTGCTGCTGCACACGAAATAACCGTACTCTTTCCCGAACCATTCTCTCCTGTCAAAGCATATAAACCTTTTTCCGTCGGTATATCAAAGGAAAAATCATCAATATTTTTTACATTATGAATTTTTACACTAATTCCCATAACACATATCCATCCTTCATAATTTTCATAATATTAAAATCTATATTTATCATTATTTTTTATTGTACCAAGTCGCTAGCGCGACGGCTAGCCCTAAGTACATCAAACCACTATTTTTTTTAAATTAAAATAGCAGTTTTTGTTTTTATGTTGTATTGTTAAGTTACCAAACTCAAACAACCACACAACAACAAGAACTGCTATGCATCCAATATCTATCGACACCGGAACTTTGGTTCTATCTAAGTATCCTGTAATTGATACATTTACGCCATGGTACTCCTTAAATTCAGTTATATTGGTAACCTCAAGCGTATTTAAATCAAATCGAAGTGCATCGTCACATTCAATTGAAAAAATGTCGTTAAATACCTTTTTCATTTTTTCAGCATCATTTGGGATGCGCTGTGCCAGCAAATCAATATCCATTGTGGCACGTGCATATTCTCCATCAAATAATGTGTATTAGGCGTTTGACAAACGCCCAAAGTCAGCATATTTACTGACTTTTTTCACTCTATTTATATAAATTTTCTCTCCCCATGTGGTAAAATATAGGTAACGACACCAACACATTTCACTACAATGAGAGGAGAAAATTTATGGCTACTAACTATCACCAGACTTCACTTTATGAATTATTTTCAGACTGTCAGAACCAACTTATTGATGAATCTCCTGAGTTCTTTCAAATTCTTGCGAAACACTTTAACCTTGATGACTTCATCCCTTATGAGTTCAAATCCGCTTTCTATCTATCTCTTGGTCGCAATCGGATCTATCCGCTTCATGGTTTCTTATCCGCTTTCATTCTTCAAAAAATCTTTTCCATTCCGACAGATGCACTTCTGCTTCTTTTTCTGAATCTTTGCAAAGAGCTCCGCGATTTCTGTGGTTTCACTAAAGTTCCTGATGCCTCGCTTTTATCCCGTTTTAAACATGATTTCGAGCCTTACATTGAGCTGATGTTTCAGCAGATGGTTGATTATACAGAACCTATCTGTCAATTGATTGATTCATCTCTTGCACAAATGCTCACCTTTGATACATCAGGTATTGAACTTTATGTTACTGAGAACAATCCCAAAACCCTGAATGCTTTAATTAAAAAACTCAAAGCTTACTACAAAGATAATCCTGACGTTGACCCGTACAAGATGGCTTATGGTCTTATGCCTTCTCATGCTGCTTCCAGTTCTAATGCGAAGCAGATGTATATCAATGGACATTTTTTGTTATGCTGATAAATTTGCTATTCTCACCAATGGTCTTGGCATCGTCCGCCACATCTCATTTATTGATGATGATGACTTCAAATCTTCCCATCCTGAAATGCCTGTTGAGAAGAAATCTGATTCCCCTGACGAAGACAAATCCGTTGGAGATGCTTCTGCCCTCAAGCCTGTACTTACTGATTTCTTTTCCCTTCATCCGAACTTTCATCCAGATACATTTCTTGGTGATTCTGCTTTTGATTCTGCCGATATTTACGGCTTTCTCATAAATGATTTTCATTTTTCAAAAGCACTTATTCCCTACAATCCTCGTAATGAAAGTTCGCTTAAGAAAGTTGGCTACAATCAGTATGGTTATCCAACCTGTCCCGAAGATTCATCTCTTGCCACGAAATATCATGGTGTCACAAGAGAAAAAGGACGCGCTGATCGAATAAAATGGGGTTGCCCGATGATGAGTTATCACTATGGCTGGCACTGTAACTGTGAACACCCTTGCAGCACCGCTGCAAAAGGTCGTACTACTTACACCTATGAAAATATGGATTTACGCATGTTTCCGGGTATCCAGCGTGATTCCGGAGAATGGATTGATACCTACAAGATTCGAGCGATTGTCGAACGTGCCATCAATCATTTCAAAATCAACATGTGCATCGCTGGAAGAAAAACCAGAAATCATACCACCACAAAAGCCGATGTATTCTTAGCTGGCATTGCAAGTCAGTTGACTGTCATTGTTGCTTACGCAATGAATTGTCCACAATACATTCGAAGCCTAAAACCTTTAGTTGCCTGAAAATATATTCAATTGTCAAACTACTTGTTTAGGCTTATTAAAGTACGCCTAAATCTGATGATTTATGTCAATTCAGAAACAATTCTGAATATTGACCGAATTTTTCTCCTTATATAGCGGAAAGTTATCCACAGTGATTGACAAAATCATTTTTCAATCACCTATTAAGTGTTTATGATTATATTATACTCACTTCACCCAGACACGCTATGGATTTGCCGTTGATTTTTGTTTATAAAGTTAACTTGTGGTTGATTTAATAATAAACAACCTTGGCATTGCGCAAATTTCAAGCGTCATGCCCGGTAGATGCTTTTAACTCTGTCTTAATAGCCTCAGCTTTTGCAATAATCTCCTGCTGTTCAAAAATATTTACTGATAAAACTTGATTTTTCTTCTTTGAGCCTTTAATCTCTTGACCTATTTAAATTATACAGGAAGCTTTTCTGTATTTAAGAGGTGATACCCCATACATTTTCTTGAAGCTGCGTATAAAGTAGCTCACATTCTGATATCCACTGCACATTGCAACCTCTGTAACGGAAGCTGCTGATTCCTTCAATAGCTGTCTGGCATGCTCCAGCCTGAGATGATTGATATACTGTGACAGAGTAATATGAAAATGCTCTTTAAAGTAACGTGATATGTATTTTTCTGACAAATGAAACTGTGCACCAAATTCCTTCAGTGAAATTTCCCTTGTATAGTTTTGCCGGATATACGTTATCATTTCTTTTTCTATTGTGTTGGTGCCATTTGTGCCATTTTCCAGTATCAGATTATTGCTCCACATTTTCTGGATGAATTTGATGAGAGTTATTTTGGTTTCAAATTGCGCCTCTATATTTGCAGCATCTGTGTTTTCTGCGTTTTTCCCTGATATCTGTGCATTTATCTCTATCAGCCGCTCGCATATATCTGCTGCTGTATCATTTATCTGAGGACTAATCATAAGTCTGCCTCGTTTGAGAGGGGATAGGATTGATTTTTCCATGAGATCGTCCGTCTGAAATGATATATATTCAAGAGGAAACAAAAATGTGTAATAATCTGCATCTCCTGTCGGCGAGCCCATGAAATGCAGACTGCCCGGAGATACCACAAATGCATCCTTTGGGCTTCCTATATAATTTTCACCTGATATGGTCACATGCAGCTTGCCCTGCTTTACATATATAATTTCCAGCTCATCGTGCCAGTGTACCGGAATCTGGAATGCACGCTTTACATCACTGATATGATATTGACTGAACGGATTTTCCGGTGTGCCGTGTGACCGGTTTTCTTTTAATTCAAAATACATTTTTCTACACATTCCTTAGTCTCTTTTAATCCCCATCCGGTTTGTTTGCTGTAATAATTACATATCAATTATTTTTTATTTTAACATATTACATGCATAATGTATGCATTTTTTTATTTGTTTCCTAGAATTTAGGATAAAAAGCGGGAATCCTCGGCAATTCAATTACCGATGTAGTTCACTAATAGATAAAGTAGAAATAGTACAATTTTCCCTTGAAATAATACAAGAATTATTTGTGATAATGTAATATATTGATACATGCAAGCTTCTCTTCTTTATATCTTCCGCTCCCAAATGAAGCTTATAACCAGAAGTTTGCTTTTATTCTGTTAATATCACAAGGTATACATACATTATAAATGAGGTAAAATCTATATGCAGGTTCAAAGAAAAACACTTACACAGCTTTCCATTCCAATATGCTTCGAAACACTTTTTTACATGCTGGCAGGCATGGTTGACACTCTTATGCTGTCATCCGTGAGCGACCAGGCGGTTGGTGCTGTCGGCACGGCAAATACATACATCTCCGTTTTCATCATCATGTTTGGTGTCATCTCAAGCGGTATGGTTGCTGTCATGACGCAGAATATCGGTGCCGGAAAACCGGGTATAGCATATCAGGCAAGGCAGCTTGGGCTTATATTTAACGCTGTAATAGGTGTGCTCATGGCTGTTTTTCTGGCTGTTTTTTCCGAAAATATTCTCAAAATGGTCAGCATTGCACCGGCGCTTTTTGATTCGGCAAATACTTATTTGCGCATTGTTGGCGGTGCCTGCTTTTTAAATGCTCTCATACCGATTTATTCAAGCCACCTGAGAGTTTTCGGCTACACAAAGCAGTCACTTTGGGCATCAATTATTGGAAATGTCATTAACTTTATACTTAACGCTGTTTTTCTCTTTGTAATGCACTGGGGCGTTATGGGTGTTGCCACTGCAACGGTTATCTCACGTATTGTCAATCTGATTATTGTTGCCACAATGGGCGCTGTGCTCATCAAGGCAAAGAACAGTCCTGAGCGCATAGCTCCCGGAAAAATTCTCGGACAGATTATAAAGATTGGCTTACCGTCTGCCTGTGAAACCGCACTTTACAATATCGCCATGACTCTTGTAGTGCGTTTCATAAACCAGATGGATGCTGACGGAATGAACGTCACAGCGCGTTCCTATGCCTCACAGATTACTAACTTTTCGTACTGTATCGGTGCTGCCTTAGCTCAGGCAAATGCCATTCTGACCGGCTGGCATATCGGTGCAAAGGAGTATGACGAATGCGATAAGGGCACTCGCAAAGCCGCTATCTATGGTGTGATTACGGGCTCCTGCCTTTCTATCACATTTGCGCTTTTGGGTAACTACATTGTGCGAATCTTCACGAATGACGTACAGATGATAAACCTAGTCACAAAGCTTCTCGCCATTGATGTTGTGCTGGAGCTTGGAAGAGTCACCAATCTGGTCTATGGTCAGGCACTGAAGACAAGCGGTGATGCCGTTTTCCCGGTTGTCATGGGTGCCGTTTTCATGTACCTTGCGGCGGTCGGCGGAACATACTTCTTCGGACTGCATCTGGGGCTTCTCGCAGTCGGTGCTTACATCGGACTCGCAAGTGACGAGTGCATCAGGGCTGTCGGCATGGTGCTGCGCTGGAAGAGCGGAAAGTGGAAGAACAAGGGACTGGTTGATTAGAGCTAACAAGAGGTGAGTGCTAATCTAAAATTAGGATTATAAAAAGTCATAATTGCCATCATCGGAACATTTCCAACTACGCATTTATCAATCATAACTTTAATATTTTCCAAAGTTCCTTGTGATTCAATGTCAAATCTCCCACGATACTGAGATGAAACAATTTTATCTTTCTGAAAAATGTTATCATGGTCAAATTCAAGAACCACATCTCTCACAGCCCATCCTAATGACTTATGAGAACACCAAACACTTACGAATAATATGAAACACTGATAAACACTGGCTTTCATATATGACATTTTCTTCTTATCGTCTAGTTTACATTATGAAAAGAGCCTGTGCGTTGGTTCTGCACAGGCTCTCAGGTGTATATAATTGAATTTACATTTACATTAACATGGTGCTAGAATATAAATAGTACAAGCCAAAATAAGAAATTCCAAATACACATAAGCATGGTACAATAGAGATATGCTGAAGGAGGATCTCATATGGCAACGCAACATGACAAACAATTTAAACTTG
>OATG01000433.1_pt1 | contig 46333 bp, 27 predicted proteins | sample 1516581 | NCBI WGS metagenome assembly OATG01 (sample SAMEA2579930, study PRJEB22360) | human gut metagenome | biome: human gut; feature: human-associated habitat; material: faeces | place: Denmark | collected 2008/2010
GGGCCGTGAGGGGCGGCGCGCTGCTGCCGCAGGATTCGCTACTGCTGCAACTCACCGGCGGCGACTCGCTGCTGCGCGACACGCTGCTGCTCGATTCGCTGCGACGCGATTCGCTGGCGCTCGCACCGGCCGACACCGCCCGCACCGAAAAGAAACGCAACTGGTTCATGAGCGACTCGATGTCGCTGTCGCGCGTCTGCTGGATGTCGATCCCCATCCCCGGCTACGGCCAGATCTACAACAAGCAATATTGGAAACTCCCGATCCTCTACGGCACGTTCGGCACCTCGCTGGCGCTGTACTTTCACGAGAACAAGAAGTTCAAACCGCTCAAACGCCGCTTCGAGGAGATCACGAGCCAGGAGATGTCGCGCACGGAGGAGCTGGACGCCGTGCAGAGCGAAATGATCCGCCACAACACGCGCCGGCAAATCTACCTGTTCGCAGCCATCGGCTCCTACATCTATTTCATCGGCGACGCGGCGGTCAACTACGCCACCAACGACGTATCGTCGGTCAAGAAAGCCACGACGCTGGCCACAATCTGCCCCGCCGCCGGCCAGATCTACAACAAGAGTTACTGGAAGGTGCCCATCGTGCTGGGCGGATTCGCCTCGATGATCTACATCATCGACTGGAACACCCGCGGTTACCAGCGCTTCAAGAAGGCCTACCGCCTGCGCTACGACTACGACCAGAAGGTCGCGGCCCACAACCAATGGAAGGAGGACGTGAAGAACGACCCCGACCTGCCCGAACCCGAAAACCCCGCGTCGTCGACCGACGAATTCAAGGGCCGCTATTCGGCCGATTTTCTCAAAAACCTCAAAAACAATTACCGACGCAACCGCGACCTGAGCATCATCGCCACGGCGGGTCTCTACATCCTTCAAATCGTCGACGCGCACGTCGACGCGCATCTCAAGGATTTCGACGTCTCGGACGACCTCTCAATGCGCATCGAACCCGCAGTCGACTACGCCTTCATCGCCGGCACGGGCGTACGGCCGGTCGTCGGGTTCAACTTCTCGATTAACTTCTGATTATCCCTGTCCGCCGATGAAAACCGCCCTGCGATACGCTCTCCTGCTCACCCTTCTGTCGATCTTCTGCCTCGACGCCTCCGCCGCACGCAAGCGTCCCCGCAAGCGGGCGAAAAAGAATGAGGCCGAAGCGGTCGCACCCGATACGGTCTACATCATCAAATACGTCCAGCCCGTCGATACGGCCGAGGTTCCGCAGCGGCCGAAATTCGGCGAACGCGGCTGCACCGACTATTCGCCCGAAGTGCGCGACTCGCTCCTGTCGGGGTGGTACCGGCGCAACGTCGTCGCCTCCTACGACGACTTCTTCGACCGCTACGTCTCGGAAGACACCACCGCAAACGGCTCCGACGACGCGACGCCCGACTCGGTCTACGCACGCCGGCTGCAACAACTCGTATCGCCCGTCCAGCTCCCCTACAACCCCATCGTCCGCGGTTACATCGCCCGCTACACCAATCCCCGCTACGGTACGATCAGCCGCATCCTGGGGCTGTCGCAATACTATTTCCCGCTGATCGAGGAAGAGTTGATCAAGGCGGGGCTCCCCGTCGAACTGCGGGCGCTGCCGATCATCGAATCGGCGCTCAACCCGACGGCCGTGTCGCGCATGGGCGCCGCAGGTTTGTGGCAATTCATGCCTTCGACGGGAAAACTCTACGGACTGGAAGTCAACTCGCTCATCGACGAACGCTACGATCCCGTGCTGGCGACCCGCGCCGCCTGCCGCTACCTCAAAGACATGTACGCCGTCTTCGGCGACTGGATGCTGGCGATCGCCTCCTACAACTGCGGGCCGGGGAACGTCAACAAGGCTATCGCCCGTTCGGGCGGCGGCAAGACCTTCTGGGAGATCTACGACTACCTGCCGCGTGAAACGCGCGGCTATGTCCCTGCCTTCATCGGCGCCTCCTACGCCTACGCCTACCACAAGCAGCACGGCATCGAACTGACCGAACCGCCCCTGCCGCTGGCCGTCGACACGATCCGCGTCACGAAACTCATGCATCTGGGCCAGGTCGCCTCGACGCTCGACCTCCCGATCGAATTGCTGCGCCAGCTCAACCCCCAGTACCGGCTCGACATCATTCCGGCCACCGGAAAACACTACACGCTCGTGCTTCCGCAGGAGTATGCCTGCCGCTACATCGCCTGCGAGGAGGAGATCCAGCGCAAAGATTCGCTCTATCTGAAAGAGTATATCAATCCGGTCAACGTCGCCAAGAAACGTGCGGTGACGAGCAGCTACCTCACCCACACCGTCAAACGGGGCGAAACGCTCGGCTACATCGCCCGCAAATACCGCGTTTCGCAGCAGACGATCATGCGCGACAACCGTATTCGCAACGCCAACCGTCTGAGTATCGGCCAAAAACTGAAAATTCGCCGCCGATGAACACCCCGAACGATACCATCGTCGCGCCCGCCACTGCCGCAGGCGGCGCGATCGCCGTCGTGCGCATGAGCGGCCCCTCGGCACTCGCGATCTGCGACACCGTATTCAGCGGCGCACGGCGGGCGGGCGAAGCGGCCGGCTACACGGTGCTCTACGGCACGATCGCCGACGGCGCACGCGTGCTCGACGACGTGCTGGTCACGGTTTTCCGTGCGCCGCACTCCTACACCGGCGAAGATGCGGTCGAGATCTCGTGCCACGGCTCTCGGTACATCGTCCGCGAACTGCTCGCACTGCTGGTTCGCCGCGGCGCCCGCATGGCGACGCCCGGCGAATTCACCTCGCGCGCCTTTCTCGGCGGCAAGCTCGACCTGTCGCAGGCCGAAGCGGTCGCCGATCTGATCGCTTCGGGTTCGCGTGCGGCACATACGCTGGCCACCGACCAGATGCGCGGCGGTTACTCCGCCGAGTTGGAAACGCTGCGCGGCGAGTTGCTGCGGCTCGCCTCGCTGCTCGAACTCGAACTCGATTTCGGCGAGGAAGAGGTCGAATTCGCCGACCGCACGGAACTCCGCGCCGCAATGGAGCGGATCGGTGCGAAGATCGACCGGCTGATCGACTCCTTCGCCCTGGGCAACGCCATCAAGGAGGGTGTCGCCGTCGCAATCGTCGGCCGCCCCAACGTCGGGAAAAGCACGCTGCTCAACCGTCTGCTCAACGAGGAGCGGGCGCTGGTATCCGAAATTCCCGGCACGACACGCGATCCGATCGAAGCCACGCTGAACCTCGACGGCATTCTCTACCGGTTTATCGATACGGCGGGCCTGCGCACGACCGACGACACGGTCGAGCGCATGGGCATCGAACGTACCTACGCCAGTGTCGCCCGCGCGCAAATCGTCCTGCAAGTGTTCGATGCCGCCGACCCCGCCGTCGAGCCCCTCGACCTCCGGCCTGACCAATGCCGCATCCTGATCGCCAACAAAATCGACCGGATGGATCCGGCAGCCGCACCGGTATCGCTGCCCGACGGTGCCCTGCCCCTCTCCGCCCGCGAGGGCAGGGGAATGGAACAGCTGTTGGAAAGACTGCGCGCAGCCGTCGACGCTTCGGCGCTCGACGACGGCCGGACGATCGTCTCCAACAGCCGCCACTACGAAGCGCTGCACCACGCCCGCACGGCGCTCGACGCCGCCCTCGGCGGTCTGGATATGTTACCCTCCGACCTGCTCGGCGAAGAGATCCGGCAAGCGATCTTCCATCTGGGCACCATCACCGGAGAAATCACCACAGACGAGGTCCTCGGTCAGATTTTCTCAAAGTTTTGCATCGGCAAGTAACGGCTTGTAAACAGCCGTAACCAACCATAATCATTTAGAATAAAGTCGCTGTATATCACCGACTTTTGTTTTTATCTACTTTCCAGACCGTATTTGGAAGTAACGGTTTTTATCCATATTTTTCATACATATTTCTACCGTGACAGAAATTCACGGTTTGCCCAAATATCACAGTGACGCATTAGTTGACGTGTGTTGACAATGGTTTACATGTGTGGACAAAAATCGGGAGAAATTAAGGAGAAATTATCCCCAATGTAAAGGAGGAAAATATGGAAATAAGAAAGATTTGTCAATGGTGCGGAAAGCCATTTATAGCTTAAAAGACAACAACCTGTTATTGTAGCCACCAGTGTTCCAATCTTGGCTACAAGGAACGCATCAGGGAACGTAAGCGACATTTGAAGCGATCACAGGAATTATTGCAACCTCGACAAGCAGCCGAGGGGCAGGATTTCTTCTCTTTTGCCCAAGCCGTAAAGCTGATGGGTGTTACCCGGCAATACATTTATAAGCTGGTCAAGGAGTCCAAACTGCGGGCCTCACGCCTGAGCGGGAAGAAGTCGCTCATCCGCCGTGCGGACATCGAGCTGATGATGAAGACCAGGCCTTACGAACGTATCATGCCCAAAGAGGACTTTGACATCACCGAGTATTACACCGCCGAAGAGATTGCACAGAAATATAAGGTCAATGCCAAATGGGTATGGACTTATACACGACAGCACAAGGTCCCGAAAGTGAGAATCCGCCAGTTCAACTATTACAGCAAGAAACATATCGATGCTGCCTTTGCCAAATATGAGGTGGACTCCGACCTGACGGAATGGTACACTCCCGAAGATATTCAGGAGAAGTACGGCATGACACGTGTCGCCATCCGTTCGCATGTCTACCGCAACAATATCCCATCGAGAAAAGAACACGGGCAGATATTCTACTCCAAACTCCACTTCGACCTTTCGAAGAACTCTGCAGAGGAGAGCAAGGTCGAATACTACACCGTCAAGGAGGCAATGGAAAAATTCAAACTCTCTCGTGACTCAGTTTATAATATCCTGCAATTCCATCAGATCAGCCGAGAGAAGAACGGGCGCTTTGTCCGCTTCCTGAAAGTGGACTTTGACAGGGTGATGAGTGTCCGTAAGTGAGCTGATTATAGGCTACCGTAAATTATTCCAAAATTAATCTTCACTGAAGGTGGTCTGCATGGTTACATTACAGTGATTTGCCAGCGAATTAATAACAACCATAAAAAATATAACATTATGAACGATTGTAAAACAGTAACATTAAGAACATGTCCTTTGAAAAACAGAATGCTGTCGTTTTATTTGGATTATTATCCAGGGTATAGAGACAAGGAAACAATGAAAGTTATCCGTCATGAATCGCTTGACATTTATATATATGCCAATCCGAAGAGCAAGTGAGAACAGGACTTCAACGAGGTAATGACCGAGAAGGCTGAAGCCATCCGTTGCCGCAGGTTCGAGGCGGTAGTGAATGAACGGTATGATTTCTTCGACAAGTACAAACTCAAGGCTGATTTTCTGGAGTATTTCCGTAATCAGCTCCGTAAACATGACCCAAAGTGGGAATTTGTCTATCTCCATTTCAGCAACTTCGTGCATGGGAAGTGTACTTTTGAGGAAATTGACATTGACCTCTGCAACAAGTTCCGTGAGTACCTGTTGACGGCCAAGAAACTCAAGCGTAACGGACACATCACACGAAATTCCGCATCGGGATATTGGTCTACATTCAGGGGACTGCTGAAAATCCTCTACCGTAACGGGCTGATCCGCACCAATGTCAACGACTTCCTCGAAAAGATCGAGACCGAGGACGTAGTCAAGGATTATCTTTCAGTGGAAGAACTCTACAAGTTGGCCGAGACACCCTGCAAGAAGCCCCTGTTGAAGACAGCATCGCTCTTCTCGTGCATGACCAGCCTGCGCATCAGCGACATCCTCGCCCTTTGCTGGGAAGACATCGTGGACTATTCGGCCGGTGGCAAGTGCGTACACATCGTCACCAAGAAGAACTGCTCCGAGGACATCATCCCCATCAGCGAGGAAGCACTGGACCTAATCGGCTACAGCCCTGACAAGCGTGGAATGGTATTCAAAGGATTACAGCGCTGCTGGACCCAGACTTACATGAAAGGGTGGATTCGTTCGGCTGGAATCACCAAGAAGATCACATTCCACTCCTATCGTAGAACATTCGCTACGCTACAAGCGGCTGCCGGAACGGACATCCGTACCATACAAAGCATGATGGCTCACAAGAGTATAATCACAACCCAAAGGTACATGAAAGTAGTGGACAGCAACAAGCGTGAAGCCAGCAAGAGAATCACCCTGACACGGAAAGACTGACAGGCATTTTGCCCACCTGTTTTAGCGAATATAGTTTGATTTTTCGCTAAAAATCAAACTATATCCGTAATTTTTGTGTAAAATCGGACGATTATAACTCATTGTTTATCAGTATCTGGAATAACGCACATAACTTTGGCGTACAGTAATTCCAAATAGTGATAGAAGATGACAAATACAGAACAAATCCGGACTAAGAAAATAAGTCTTATCCTTGCGCTATCCGTTATCATTTTTGCGGCCATAGCCACTTATTTTACCCTTTGCCATGACATCAACATCATGCGCATAACAACTCCTGTAATTCTCGGACTGGCGATGTCCATCATATTGTGTGGAGTCCTGCAGAAATTTTTCTATAATTGGCTGACGAAAAATCTCATCCACTTCCCTTTTGGTGAACAATCCTCCCCTGTTATAGAATCAGAGAGTACCACAGAGCCTGTTTGTATTGCCGAAACACCGCCTACCGAACAACCGGCGGATTCTCCTGAACAGGAGTATTCTCCATCCCTACAGTCAAATCAAGAGCCTGTCGTCCCCGATTGTTCCAATGAATCTCATTTGGAAAAGTATGATTCCATTCTGGAAGAACTCAAAGAGAAAGAATTGAAAAGACAAGTAAAAGTTATGGATGCGATTCGGGAATATGTAACCATCAAGACTGCCCCCTATCTCTCCAAAGAGGCTATAGCGACTCTCATTTCCAACATTGAGTACGTGGCTTGTGATCAGCCGGATCTCTATAAACCTATTCGTTCCAATATTGACAATCCGTTACGGTCACCGGGACTTCGTCATCTGGCGTGGAATGTAGGTGAACGATTGAGAGTACCATTGGCGAAAAGAGCCGTCTTTATCAAAGAATCATTTCCATACGAACTTGAAAACGCGAGTATTGAATATCTCAGGCTTAATTTGCGGGATCAAGTAGCAAGTCAGATTCCAATTGATGTACCTGAAAAGGGAGACTATCACTTCCATTTGGAAACAGATAACGATGAGTCGTAACAAAAAACGTATGCAGATGAAATAATTAATCCGGTCTGTATTGTTCTGCAAAGCTTCATTGGGTTGGTTCGCAGCATGTTAAACGATTAAAAAGTTATAATATGAAAACAGACCAACTTACATTCAATGACTTGCCGGCAGTAGTCGGCGAACTTTGCAACCGGATTGCAAGCATGGAGAATCTGCTGACGGAAAAACTGTCCAAGCAGCATGAAGCCAAAGAAAACACGCACGTTCCCATGACCGTGCAGGAAGCTTGCGCCTATCTCAAAATGCCGTTATCGACCTTTTATTACAAGGTCAAAAAAGATGATATTCCAGTCATCAAGCAAGGGAAACATCGATACATTTACCGGGATGAACTGGACAAATGGCTGGAATCCTCCCGAAAGAATCCGGCTCCGCAAACTTTCGAGGAAGAGAACGAAGCCATGCTCGCTTCCCATCGCCGTAAACCTAACCTTAAAAACTGGTAATGATGGAGAAGACGGAAGAAACGATACCTTCACGTGAGGAACTGGCTGTTTATATAGAGGAAGCAGCCGTGAGCGTCACGAATAACTATGAAGAGGCACCGGCGGTGTTGATGGTGGATGATGCTGTTATAGGCACATTGGGAAATTTCAGTGCTTCCATCGGGAAAGCCAAAAGCAAGAAGACTTTCAACGTTTCGGCCATTGCCGCATCAGCATTGAGTGGCCGCACTGTTCTTCGTTACCGTTCCATGTTCCCCGAGAACAAGAGGAAGATTCTGTATATCGACACGGAGCAGGGACGCCATCATTGTCAACAGGTACTGAAGCGCATCCTGCGTTTGGCGGAAATGCCGGATGACAAGGTGTCGGAGAAACTGATCATGTTGTCTCTGCGCAAGTTTGCACCAAGAGTGCGTCTGTTGATAGTCGAAGAAGCTATCGACACCACACCTGATTTGGGTCTGGTCATTATAGATGGCATCCGTGATTTCCTTTACGACATCAATTCATCCAGTGAATCTACCGAAGTTATCTCGAAATTCATGCAGTGGACGGACGACAAACAAATCCATATCCATACAGTCCTGCATCAGAACAAGAATGATGAACATGCACGTGGTCACATCGGCACGGAACTCAACAACAAGGCGGAAACCATCCTGCAGGTAGAAGTGGACAAAGAGAACAAAGCCATAAGCGTGGTCGAAGCCGTGCACATCCGGGACCGGGACTTTGAACCTTTCGCTTTCCGCATAAACGAAAACGTCCTGCCCGAACTGGTAGAACCATATCTGTCCAAAGAGAAGAAGAGCGGGCGACCAACCAAAGAACCGTTCGATCCGGAGAAGGAGATTCCAAAGACTGTACATCGTGCTGCAGTGGATGCCGCTTTTGCGAATGGCAATATCGGCAGTTATGATGACTACCTGGAACGTCTGAAGGAAGCTTACGGATTGCACAATGTAAAGCTCGGCTACAACAAGGCTGTCAAAGTAGCCACCTTTCTTGGCAACAAGCGGATGGTCATAAAGGAGGGGAAAAATTATATTCTCAATCCAGAATGCCATTACTGAGTACAACTTTACTTTATTGCAGGGGTGTATATATTAGAATAAAGCAAAGTCGGCAGGAAATCATCATGTGAGATACTCATTTTCTCCCCTCTTTTAGTGGATAATATTATCCTGCATTTCCTTGTCCAAGTGCCAATTCATTATACGCATCCGATATGGCTTGCGGGGAAGGATAAACAGGTAACTGTTTCGAGATATGCCAATGTATAACCTCACTGCGTTACGGTTGTACATTGGCGCTCTTGCTTGCTCGGTTCCTTCGCCAGTACGGTACTCGCAAGCTCGCACCTTTTCAACCATTATAACAACGATTCAAATGAAAGAAAATATTGTCAATACATCAACTTCCCAGAAAGAAACAAGAAGTGTCTTTGTCGGGGCAAAAGTCACTCCCAGCCAGAGAGACCATATAAAATCACTGGCCGAACAATGCGGCATGACCGTAAGCGACTACATATTGTCATGTGCGTATAACTTCAAGCCCAAAGCGAGGCTTACTAAAGAAGAGGCGGCACTGCTGCAGAATCTGGACAATTGTCGGTCTGATCTCGTAAAATATACCTCCGCACTTCACGGAATGTCCACAAAGCAGCGGATGGTAATGTTCAATCAGATTCCGTTCATGGTTGGCTGGCTCGGAGAACTTTCCAATGTTGCCGAAGGCGTCTGCCAATTCCTGGAAGCCGTAAAGGAGAAAAACAAAATTCCGTCCAACCCTCAATCCGAAGAAAAATGATTGCAAAAGCCAAAGCCATATCTTATGGTATCAATGACCTTCGTTATATTACTGGCGAATCAAAACACAAGAAGCATCCGGAAAAAATATATCGGGTATTGGACAATCTGTTGCCTCCGGAACTGGACGCTATGGGAATATGGAACTCCATGCAATTGACCCTTTCCCAGCATCGGCCGATAAAGAATTCCATAATCAGAATAGAGTTGAGTCCATCGCCTGAGCATACCAGTTTCTATGACATTGAGGACTGGCAAAAGCTCTGGCACGAGTTCGCCGAAGAATTCGACAAACAAACGATTATCGGCAAGGACGGGAAAGTCCGTTCCTGTCCGACCAATCTGGCAAACAGCAAATACACGGTTTACCTGCACATGGAATCCAAAGGGAAAGTTCCCCATCTCCATGCTGCAATTTGCCGTTTTGATGAAAACGGGAACATCAACAATGACCATAACATTCATCTTCGGGCACAACGTGCAGCCGAGCGAGTTGCAGAAAAACGTGGCTGGATGACTGCGGAAAAAATCCGAAGTTGTAACATTCCGGAGGTAAGCAGAGAGTGCATGGAGGTATTGAGAACCAGACCATCGTGGTCATGGGAAGAATACAAGAAGGCACTTGCCCGGAGAGGCTATTCCGTATATGAACGGAAAGACAAGAAAGATGTTCTCCGAGGATATGCGATCCTCAAAGGAAATACCAAATACAAGGCATCCGAATTGGGAGTGGCCCGTAACCTGATGATTTCGAAACTTCCCCGTACCTGGCAAAAACTCCACTACCGTGAGAGGCTTGCCGCTCAGGTCAATACTTCTCAAAGCCATCGGCCGGAACCTGTTCAAAGACCGGCAGCCGATATGGATTATACCCACTATCGTTCCGGCTCGGTGTCCTACACGCTTTCTTCCCATGGCGGAATGGAACAGCGCCTTTATATTCCGGAGTCGGTACTCGACCTCTTCAACGAGGAGTTCGACTACCGGGAGGTTGCCAACAGCCGCGAGTTGACCGACATGGCCGTAGCGCTGTTTGTAGGGATGCTCGATACGCCCACCGTATCTGCCGGAGGCAGTGGCGGAGGTTCGCAAAGCGATCTTCCCTGGCGGGACAAGGACGATGACGACCTGCAATGGGCCCGCCGCTGTGCACGTGCTGCTACCCTCCTATTGGGCAAGAAACCAAAAACAGGATTAAAACGATAAAGTCATGGAACAAACATACACATTTCACTCATCTCCCAATATAAGGTAACAATGATCCGGCTATATATAAGTTTTCACTTCACAATTATGCGTCATCTTGTGTTATGCTCCTATATGTAATAATCCCTAATAAGATATGCGATAGCAGAACCGTTGGATATCAAACCATTTAGGACTTCCACATAAGCGACTCTTAAAACATCATCTCTACGAATGGCCTCCCTCGTCTTAGCATCATCATATAAATCCTCAACGGCATTTTGCCATCGTATCATCGAACGCCTATCTCTTGATGACTGACGAAGAATAGCTTTATCTATATGTCTTAAGCAATCAGGCATAAGCCACCTAAAACCAATCTTGCAAACAAGCCAAGGCAGGTAAGAAACGCCCTCTTGAGGTAGTATATGCAAAAGTTTATAGATATGTTCATTCGCGCCATTAACGATTTCCCAATCTTCAAGCAAACTGGGTTTCATCACATCAAAACTAAGCATGAGCGAAGGAAGAACTTCCATAGCATTATTCTTCCTATACCACTCAAACATAATCTCCCACAACTGCCAGAAAGAATCTTTATTCGCTGGAGTGACCATATAGCAATAGTGGTTGAATATTGAACCTATCGGACTCTCACGCCCGTCATAATGATACCTAGTCTGTTTCAGACTTGACGCCAACCATATTTTTTCTATAAACTTACATCTCTTCTGGGGCATCGCAACCATATATACAGCACAGAACTCCTCTATTCGCATATCTGGCATTCTCACGACGTATCGATCAGACATTTTATCCGTCAAAGCATCCATGAATTGTTTACAATAGATAAATGCCATCTTGTCTATAATCGTATCCTCTATATCTGTAGGAATCAGTTTGCAAACATGCGCGAATTTATCAACATCGTCTCGTTTATTTTCAGTATTGTTAATATACTGCAAGATAATTTTCTCTGCTAATTCTTTATGGTTAATCCAGATCAACGACTTGAAGGAGTTCTCAAAACGAATAAACAAAGAGTCATTATCATCTATAGCATCAATCAATCTCAATACTATTTGCAACAATTGCCCGTCATCAGGCAGACGGTCAAGCAAATATACAAGCCCATCAGAACTATACTCCGTGTACGGCTGAAACATTCCAGATTCCGCGAATCGAGCCGTCTCTTGAACAATAGCTCCATAGCACCATGCTCGTTCTGCTTTGTTCAGGTTTTCCCAATGTTTCTTTACGCCCAACGCTGCAACCAGTCCTTTTGCTTCAAACACACCACCTTGGTCTTTATGTAAGCAATATGCTTCACGCCACTCATCAATAACTTGTTCAGAATCCTCATCGTAGCGTGTTCTGGAGAGATTACCCGTCGATAGCATCTTATTGAATTGGTTACTAAACTCCTCGTTTTGAACCGCTTCCTCTTTTATATCCTCGGAAGGACTCCCTTGTAAAATGACTCCCTTATCCGTCTTGCCTATAATTTCATACTGAGCGATATCCATACGACCGGCAGATACTTTCTCCAAATAAGTAGTGGCCGTTTCCTTCAGATGCTTGACAAGTTTTCTAAATTCGTCAGCAAATCCCTCAGTTATGGACATTCTCAGGATTATGCCCTCCAAATCCTGTTTTCTATGCGATAACCGATAACTATCAGCCACCTCTTTTTGAACATTCTTGGATGCAAGGGGACTTATCATGGGCTGCATTAGCTCAGCGCTTAGTCTGGTTTTATCCCATAATATGAAATCTCTACAACTATAGATAGGCATGGCTTTCATGCCGACAAATATCGGAAATCTTGTAGCGACACTGGCCAATACTCCCCAAGCGCTTACATTGTAACACATTCTGTAAACAAAATCAAATACAGCCAAAAGATTCTCCTTAGAGGGAGCATACTTAGCACCATCAATATTGTTTTTGATGGAGTCCATCATCCACTTCTCAAATGTCATCAAAAGGCTTTCTCTCACGTGTGATTGGGAATTTCGTCCTCTGTACTCACGCCACAGATAGGCATTGCCTAAGAGGGTTCTTTCATTACCATCTACTACAACTTTTATTTCCTCTAATTTCTGTGTATGCCTGCGTTTGGGCTTCTCTATATCATAGTTAAGAATTTCACAGAGAAACCCAATTGCATCTGCCGGGTGAGAATAGAAGAAACATTTGTAAGAAGTCGTCAATCCGCTGGATTGATGAATCATGGGATAGTAATCGTGTACGATTCCTTCATCATCAAGCCATTCCTGCCTGATTAGAGCTTTATATATATCGGGATATGTATTAATAAAGCCCATGGCTTCTACACCCTCACTGAGCAGGAGGAACTTTTTAATAATGTCGTACTTATAAGAATCAACCTCTAACGCCTTTTCAACCCACATCTTAATCTGTTCTGGATTCTCATTCATCCACTTGAAAAGAAGGCGTATTACATTCTTGTCTGGGTCCTCAAGTATTCTATCATCAGCAAGAGTCTGATTTACGTCATCTGCTAATATGGTAAAAACATATTTTTTTAAATTGGGAGCATCCTGCGCAGAAAAACTGACAAGCTCGCATTGCAGTAACAATGGTATCAAATTGCTTCTATATGCGTTGAAGGCATCTCTGTTCTCATATAGGAATGTAACGAAGGTGTACCATCCCTTCCCTGAAGGGAGCATAAAAACAGAATTTCTTAATTTTGATTCTTCATCAATCATTCTATGACTCTCAAAAAACTCTTTAGCACTCCAGTCCACTTTTCGGAACATATACGATAATGCGACCGACAATCTCCCTAAAAGCAAATTATTGTCTTTCAAAAGGAGGTCTTTTATTGAAGCAAGGAATGATGCTCCTTTATCAGAAATAAGGATAGCATAGAACAAGGCATCATAGAACACATCATCCAAGCGGAGCGAAAGACTCTCTCTAATAAAAGCATCAAGATTTCGATCTTCCTCAGAGATATGTGTCTCAATATACTGGCGGAACATGTTTCTTGAAGCAATGTTCGAATCTATGTTCTGATAGAACTGTGCAAGACTTATTTCACCTGTTTCAACCTCACGATAATTATTATCAATATAGCAATACAAGCCCCAATCAGTTAATATATCATGTCCGGGGCGCAATAGGCCTTGCGCTGGCTGTCCAACAAGAATATCATCATCAACAAGTGACTTTACAGCATCCGTCATCTCACATTTCACCAAATTCATACCTATATGGGACGTTCTTCTTGCCACATCAATAAGAGCTTTTATGCGCTGACTGGCCTCTTCAGGCTTCTTTCCTGATACAATTTGTCGGCAAAGTCTATCTTTGAATTCACTTTCTTTCAAAGTGCCTGCATTTGCTATAGTTGCAATGGAACAAGCAGTATTCAGATAGAATGGGTTTCTTAGGATATGTCGGGTCTTATCTGATGAACAGTATGGTCGAATTTGAGGAATATCTCTTTCCACTTCCATCAATTCGTCTTCACTAAGAAGCCCTATATCTATAACATAGTCATCTGTGACAATAATCCCATTACATGCCAGACACAACCTAAATTGATCAAGAGAATTTTTCCGAATTGTGAAGACTATTTTTACTTCTTGATTCTCGTTCAGAAGATTCTCTATGAATAATACTGCTGTATCAGTATTGCCATTCAGCATTCGTTCAGCACTTTCCACGAGTAACACTTTACCTCCATCTCCCCATATGGGTGATTTGAAAAGTTCAGGAAGTCTGCTTGTTATATTCCAATTTACCAGTATGTCTGATTCTTTTGATTCATCAAGGTCATCACCCAACACCGCCACAGAACGATATTTATTATTTGCTAACACTTCTTTAGCAAGAGCTGATTTACCTATACCAGCTTCACCGGTAATGATAACGATATTGCCTTTGTCTAAAGAAGAAGTTATCTTATCTTTATATTCTTGACGGGATAGTTGTATCTTTCCAACAATCTTATTTTTGATGCGTTTAAGAACAAACTCAGTGTTCTCAACCAGATTATTGTATTGATTGATAATATGTTGACACAGTTCAATCGGGATTAGCGGTATCTCAGCCCAACCTTCACCTTTAATGACCTCATTAATTTTCTGCAACTTCCAACCAATAAATAGATTTCTCTCTTCCTCAACCCTATGAATAATGCCAACGAGGTATTTTTCTCCATTGGAATCAACAAATACGCCAGAGCCGGAGAAGCCGCTTTCCATATACTGCATTTCCATTCCGTCTTTTCGCTCCTCGCCAAGTTTAACATAGAGTTCATTACCCACCTCGCTCTCTTGTGAAATATAACAGTTGTTTTCTATCCTAAGTTTATGATCGATTGCATTTGACGGGAAACCATCTATCTCACACGGGTAGCCAGAACCTTCAAACGTAGCACACTTCACATTGGCAGCTATTGCCATGGCAATATCCTCAGGAAGTTTCATTACACAAATGTCAAATTCCTCGGTTGGCGAAATTGCCATTTCTGTAGGGATGACTTCATTCTCTTTGCCATCAATATCTGTAATAACAACGGCTTTTTCCCCCGGATGTTTATCGCACACGTGAGCCGCTGTAAGCAGATAATAACACTCATTATGTTTGACCAACACAGCACTACCTGTGTCGTTAGCTTTAAGCTTAACTGTAAAGTCGTAGTTCTTATTCATGTTACTCAAAAGTGAAGTTGGCATCATAAACAACGTTTAGATTCCCACAATCATCGTTTGCAAAAATCTCCTTTAGTTTTAAGTTCATCTGGGTGAAATGCAATTCACAACCCATCGGGTTTGCGGCAATCAATCTAGCTATAGTTTCTTTGTCAGGTAGATGATATCTATTTGCACCATTGCCAGAGATAACATATTTGGGACAGATAATATCTTTCAAGAAAAAGAATGAGCTATTCCTACAGCTACCATGATGGGGAATATGCATAAGGTCAAACTTAAAGTTCCCATCCTTCAACATATTTGCATTCTTCAAGCCATCAGACAAAAGAGATGAACATGAATCAGCAGAAAACAGAAGGTTATAACCGTGATAGCTTAATACAAAAGCAATACTACTATTATTTTTTACTTCATTGTCTTCCTCGTACTGCATCAGATCGAAGTCCTTAAATTTCTTGTTATAGTCCCATTCTACGCCTTTAATAAGTCCATCTGCTGTTTGTATGGCATCTCTAAATTCTCTGTTATTCCACCATTCTATATAGCATTTCTTCGCGTTCTCGTCTGGTGCCACTACGGTTATTGTGGCTTCAGATAAAATTGAAGTATGTCCTGCAAATATATCCTGCCTAACGTTTACATGCTTTTCTTTAAGTAAGTCGCGTAATTCTTTTCCGCCATGATAGCCTATTGTTCCTGTGCGCTGTACTTCATAGTCTCCTTTACCACCATAGTTCATCCAGACCTCTTTTAACCGTTCATGTTGAGTTTCAAAGAATTCTGTGTCGTTGATAAAATTATAAAGCCCTCCTATATGGTCATTGTCAATATGTGTTATTATCCACAAGTCTATCGATTCCCCCTCGCCGAATAAAAATTCAAGCTTTTTCTTAAGGTTGTCGGTATAGCAGAACTCTCGCGAATGAATATCCCCACCATCCACAAATATATTATGCACACTGCCATCTTCTCCCGTAAAACGGATGATAATAGCATCATAATATTGCATAGGTATATATTCTACAGATAACATAACTATAAGCTTTCGTGTTCAAATCATTGTAACTTCTTAATTACTATATTATTCGTCTAATTCCCCTTCTTCAAAAAGAATAGAGCTCACGTATTTATCAAAGTCTCTTCGGGACAGGCAATCTTGTATAATGCGATACTTCTCAGATTCCGTTTCTACAAGTAATTAGCTAGAGAACCTCTTATTTCCAGAATTTACAAGTATTGCCAATTTGCCAAAACCCTTAATTGCCCCATATTGCTCATCCATTACTGAAACATAGCTTATTTAGTTGATTACATAATAAATTAGGAAAATTTATAAAGTTCCGTCTCCTATATTGCGACACTTATACATATTGACCGTATATTCCCTTATTATTTAAGTTTATGAACACAAGCTGCAATATTCAGGATTTTTTTCCTCAGCAAAATCATAAACGTAAAGCTCTTACATCACATGATTTATAAGTATTAGAGCCGTGCCTCAGCCCTAATACTTACTTGTTTTGATTAATACGATTTTCTCGTTTTCTCACCTGTATTTGCGGCTCAATATCACTTAAACTAGTTATATTATCCAAATTTATTCTCGCTCGTTGTATGTTTTGAGACAACATATTCTGCATCGATTTATTGTCGCCAGCATTAAATGCCAAATAATAATTCAGCTTCACAGCAATAGCATATTTTAGACATTCATTTTTACATATTGCATTGCTGTACGGATATATTCCTTATTGCCTTCGAGATCTATGTCCAATGACAAAAAGCACAACATAAATAATCTGTACTCCTCTATGTTATCTGATTTAATTATCGAGTCTATTTCCTTTTTTATTATTCTTTCCAAAAAACATCCAGAAGAACAAGGCCATCATCATAACGCCGAATATCATTGGTATAACTCTCTGAACACGTCACTCCCTGTTTGTCTGCTTTTATGTCATAAAGGTTCAAGCTGGTGTGATTCTCAGTTTTGCATGGTCCGTCGCAAAACGCACATTGAGTGAAGTCTTGGTTAGCTCTTCGCCGGTCACCTGATCAAACAGTGTTCGTTCGTCCGTCTTTTCGAACCGATATTTGTAAAACATAAAATTCGCCATACTACAATGTGAAATAATGATGGATATACATTATGGTAATGCTAGGTTGTAAATATGAATATAAAGTTAAGCATTTTTGCGGAATATCTCTTTATTCGTCGATAAGTCAGGACCTATTGCACCATACTCTACCTTTAGAGTGTAGCATACTAAAGGTAGAGTTCATAAATTTGCAAGTACAATGAAAAGCAAGATAGACATTCAATTCGGGGCACGAATTGCGGAGTTGCGTAAGCAACTTAATATATCGCAGGAGGAACTTGCTGAACGCTGCGGTGTGCATAGAACGTATATTGGGTCTATTGAACGTGGGGAGAAATCCCCTACCCTTAATACAATAGAAAAGTTTGCACGAGGATTAAATGTGGAACTTATAGATTTGTTTAAGTAATGCCAGCAAAGAATCCGTTACCCCAAAGTATCTCTCGGAAGATATATAAAACCGGCCAGACACGAGGCGCAGATGATGATGTTATATTTCAGAACCGTGTCGGCAGAAATAGTACCGTACTCATTCCTTTTCATGAGTATTTAGTCTGTAGGGTTGCGCCAACTAATGAAGGCAAGTATGAAAATGGTTATATTGTTCTCATCAAGCCTGAGGACTATTTTACAGAAGGTATTGATGGTATATTAACTGAATATGGCCTGACATTAGGGAAAAACCTTCTTGTCTTTTATGAGACAAGACGTCAGTGGGTCGATTATCCCCCTTTAGACACATGGAGCGTTCCTTCTTCTCGTGTTTCGCCACTTGATGGGGAGTATATTGCGCGTATTCCCGCCACAACTGCAAATGAAGATGGCGATAAGATAATAGTGGGTTATAATTCCTCTTCCTTAAAAGGAGCCGGCATCCGCGTTTATGAATATGCGGACACCGAGACTATAGGGTTATGTAAGATTCAACTGGAGTATGCCTTCTGGCAATGCTACGACATTAACAGTTTTATCGAGTTTTCTGATGACTCAGAGGCGATGTCTGCAAGAAAACTGAATATAGAAAAGCTTGCAAGAGAGAAAGGCTTGGCCGACACAAAGAAGCTTATCGAATCACGTATACTAAACCATAAAGGACAAACAATCTGCCCTCTGTGCTTAAAGAGAATCTCCGCGATGAGTTTTGGAGACAAAATGCAACAAGCGGAGGGTCGAGATGTCCCAGATCTCACCGTAACTGAAGTAAGCCTCTTCCATATTAGAGAATTAAGAACAGGTGAGTTTAACCACAGGCCTTATAATTTAGGCTGGGGGCATCACCATTGCAATGTTGTCGTAAAGGATTCAGGGATTTTTGAGACTCTCCAATGGATGAGAGAAGTACTCCTGGATAACGATAATTATAGCTTAGAAAATCGTTGATGTCCCAAGTTTAGCTTCTATTGCCTGGTACCAAGAGCGATCTATTTCCATTCCAACAGAAAGTCTTCTCGTATTGCGGGCTGCTATAAGTGTGTTTCCAGATCCGGCGAAACAATCAAGAACAATATCTCCTTCATAACATGAGGATGTAATACAATGCTGAAGAAGCGAAAGTGGTTTTTCAGCTGGATGCTTCCCTCGATACTGCTTTACTGAAGGGAATGTCCAGATGTCGGTAAACTCAATTTGGGCATTCACCATAAAGGGTCTAATGGCATCTTCATAATCCGGCAGAGCGATTCCATCTATCTTCTGAAAAGCGTCAGACATTTTTTGATACTGCTCTCTATCTGGGATATTCCTTCCACTCTCCCAATTGCAAACCGCGCCCCCATGATTTACTTTGCCATAGGCGCCAATTATTTCAGTTAATTGATTGCAAGTCAAGTGACATCTCTTACGATAGTCTTTGAGAAGATTTCCAAAGGTTGATCTATTAAGATTACCTTCTCCTGCAGACTCAAAGAAAATAATCCTTTCAGAGTGAGGATACCATTGACGTAAAGCTTCTTTCTTCATCTTGCCCTTCCAACCATCGTAACCGGGCTCATTTGGTTTAGTCCAAGTTATATGAGCAAGAACATTAAAATACTTAGACAGTAATAGTTCGAGCTGTGCCTCCATCGCAGAAGAACAGAACATATAACCACAACCGTTATCTCTTAACACCCTCTGCCACTGCTTCGCAAACATCTCCATCCACGCAAGAAAATCTTCGTCAGTCTTAAAAGAACGATCATTGACAATATTGTCTTTCTTGGTACTATGATAAGGCGGATCTGTCAAAATTAAAGAAACCGACTTATCGGGAATCAACTGCAGAGCATTAAGTGCGTCATCATTAACAATCATGGCGTCACTAAATATATGTTGTGGACAACTGCTTGAACCAAGCCGTTCAGCAATAGCGTCGAATTCTATTTGTCTCCTACTCATAAATCAATCCAATAGGTTCTGCAAAGATAATACTATTTATCGGAATTGCTATCTATCGAGTGCATAATTGGCCGCATTGTGAACTATTCTTCCGCAGCCGCTTCACTGCTTCGGGGAAACAGGCATAGCGTCAACTGAATGACACATAGAAGCAGGCCATAGTAACCTTGATATACTAATTAAGCGGTACTTTACACGAGCCTTGACATTTTTCTTCTCGGCCATAACCTCTTTGTCTTGTAAATGCTGAGGATTGTATTTGCCTCGAGGAATATCACGGAATATGATAAAGATACATATTTACATTAAAACAAATCTAACAATTAGGCAATTGTTGTTCAGATACTTTTAAGCGCCGCATCATAAAATCGATATACGCTCGATTCATTCGTGCCATAAGACGATTAAAACGTGTGAATAAATTTATCAACTGATGGGCCTCCATAACAACTTTACTTTCATTTATAGGTTCATGCCTTGATGCATACAACTGATCAGCATCAATATGGACTTCAATATTTCGTGTTTCTTTCCACCATGAATCCCGAGTAGCAATACGACCAAGGTCCGACATTATATCAATATATTCGGCCTGAAAACCGGGAAACATTGACATAATTTCACCGAGCTTCACGCTATAAGAATCTTTGCGGTTTTTCTCCGCAAATCCATATAGTTTTTTGAAGCTCTCATTAAGCTGAACCTGCAGCTTGCCTCTGAAGAAACTTTTTTCATATAAATTTGACGCCATAATGAACGATTTAGTCAATACGACGCAATCACAGAAAGAAAATCCTATAAAACTGCCAACCTCAATAAAGATGCGAGATATCTTATTAAAATCCGAATCGGGAGAAGATCTAACCTCCTCCATACATTGATGCATACCTTCTATAGAATCGGAAAAGTCCTTAATGGTTGCATCTGCCATTTTACAAAATTCCACTCGTTCTTGAGGAGAGAGTATTTTGTTGTTATAACGTACCTCTTCAATCATAGTGATATATTTCAAAACAGTTCTTTGGATTAAATATATAAAATATTCTCCGGACTAATAAAAACAACATTACTTTATCCCCGTATTCATATATACGTTCATTAAAGTAAAGCCAAAATGAGGGAAGAAAAGAGATGGCTGCGCCATGAAAAGGGTCTCAACCATTTTTCTCTTTTGGCTGCAAATCTTATAAGCAATCCGGATGTAAAGGTCGGTCCCCAACGGCCACTCCGATCAGACACAAGTTCCCACGATTGGAACTCCAAAATATCCGTGAATCCATCCTCGATTTTACAGCCCGTTTTGGCAAAATAAACCCCGACGCCCTATCTTTGCAGACGAGGTCAGTCGGGGCTCCAAAAGGCTGTTTTTGCCTCTTTTCCCTCTGTTTGGAGAGAGTCTAAAAAAACGTTAAATCTTTGATTTTTTTGCGAAAAAACAAGTAATTTTTTGAGGTTCCCATCTTTTAAACCATAAACAATTGACAATCAATAGATATACGATACTGCATCGCAAGCAGACAAAATTCATCAATACCACGAAAACTTATCAAAGTCATAGGAAAGATGACTATCCAAATATCGGATGGCATAATGTTTTTTATAAGGTGACCCATATCTTCGGAACTAATCGATGCGATTACGCATGACATCTATTCAAGCTCGCGAATGAAACTAGGTTGGTTAGAACCGAGCCGTTGGGCGACCGCGTTCTGAGATGCGAGCTTTCCGAGCGAGAACGCCAGCGAGCCGGGTACGGCGGTATGGTCGCCGGGCTGCGCGAGTTCAGGAAGGGGGGGGGCTGCACATCCGCATCGCCGTCTAGTCTAACCGGAAAAACCTCAGGCATCTCCGAAATACGGCTCGGATAAAAACGATACGATTCTGCCGGCGCGCTATTTCGAAAATGAGCGTACCGGCTTTTTAATCGGGACATCTCCATACGCCTCTTTTGGCGTAGTCCGCCAAACCTTTCATATAAACCGTATACATCCGTACGCACCAAGACTTCCGATCAAAATCCCAAGGCAAGACTCCTCCACACAGAAGCGACCTCATCTTTCTTCTCCAGATACACGTCAATATCGGAAAAGTGTCGGAAATTCCACAATGCACATCTTTCGGCGCTCGGGCGAAGCTCATCGACCTTTCGGGCTGAAAAAAGCACGCGGCGAATGACAAATCACAAGCTCATTAAAAAAACTCGTCATCGCCTGTAAATTACAAATAATTTGATATTTTTGCCTAAAATACTTATTTCATTCAGGGGAACATCGACCGATCCGGCCCTAACCGCCCGGAAAAGCGCTGTATCTCCCGCATGTCATCCGATGGAAAAGCGACCCTTTCAGAATCCGACAGAACAAATGCTCGACCGCTTCCGGCAGGGCGATGCCAACGCATTCGCCAGTCTCTATCGCACCCACTGGAATCAGGTTTTCCGTTTCAGCCGCCTCTACCTGAAAAACGACGAGGATGCGGAGGACGTCGTACAGGAGGTGTTCATCCGTTTGTGGCAGATTCACGAACGCATCCACCCCGACGGCAATTTTTCGGGACTGCTTTTCATCATCACGCGCAATCTGATCTTCAACCGCTTTCATAAACAGATCGACCCGTTGAGTTTCAAGGTATCCGTCCTCGCAGCCCTCGAATCGTCCGACGACATCGAATCCGAAGTGAGCGCCCGCGACCTTGCGGAATACATCGACCGACTGATCGACCTGATGCCCGCCCGTCAGCGGCAAGTCTTCAACATGAGCCGCCGCGAGCACAAGAGCTATCGGGAGATCGCAGAAGAACTGAACCTTTCGCAAAAAACCGTCGAAGCGCACATGCACGAAGCGCTGCGTTTCTTGCGCGACAACCTCGCGCTGCTACTCTGGCTCGCGCTTTTCAACGACGGACCGGTCTGCTAAACGACATTCCGACCGGAATCGGAGCGTTTTTTTTCCGAAAATCACAAAAAATTACCGCACGCACTAAGGGTATCTGGTGTCGTGCCGGGTATTTATTACGGATACCGCAAAAAACACGAAATGACAGATATAAAAACGCTCGTCCGCAAACTGCTCGCCGGCAAACTCCCGCAGAAAGAGATGCCGGAACTCTGGCAGCGGCACGACGTCACGCAATACATGCAGCGCGAATGGGATCGTTGCGCAAAACCGGCCGAAGACGACCTCCTGCGCGAAAGCCGTATCTGGGAACGCATCGTCGCCCGCACGATGCCGCATGAAAAAATCCGGCGGAGGGGAGGGGTACGCACCGCATGGCTTAGCCGGAGCTACGGCGCCGCCGCTTCAATCATGCTGGCCATAGGTGCAGGACTCACCCTCGTCAACCTGCTGTGGCGTCCCGCTCCGGAAATCATCCACACCCTGTACAGCGGGAACCAAAGCACCGAACAGGTAGCGCTGCCCGACGGTTCGACCCTCTGGCTCGGAGCCAACTCCTCGTGCCGGTACGCCGCGGATTTTTCGGGCAGGGAACGACGGGTGGAGCTCAACGGCCAGGGGTTCTTCGAGGTGGCGGAAGATCCCTCCCGACCGTTCGTCGTGAGCAGCAATGGCATCGACGTCACGGCTCTGGGAACGGCTTTCGAAGTCTTTTCCGATCTCGGGGGCCGGCACGTGGAGGCCATCTTGCGCAACGGCAGCGTACGTGTATCCCTCCCCGGAGTAACGAAACAGACCTTCACGCTCTCGCCCGACCAGAAATTCACCTACTCCGCCGACACACGCAAAGTGATCGTCAGCCGGGTAGACGCTCAACGCTACACGCTTTGGCACGAGCGCATGTCATTGAGTTTCGAGAACCAACCCCTGTCGGTCATCCTGCCGCGCCTCGAAAGATGGTACAACTGCCATATCGACTGTCCCGAAGAGATCGCGACACGCTACCACTACACGTTCTCGCTGAGCGACGAGACACTCGACCGCACCTTGCAGCTTCTCCAATCCTCGACCGACCAGACACCGCTCTTCTACCGACGCGACGGTATGTACGTGCGCATCTACGAAAAATAAAAAGAACCCGAAACGACCCGCCTCATGAAGAAGAACCGAAGATACGGATAACGGCCCCGCCGAACATTCCGGCCACACGGCGGCCGGACTCCGCACCGCACCGACCCAAACCTAATTCTAAAAAACCTTATGAAAAACCTTTACAACATCCGGAAAAGCCTCTGGATCCTGTTTTGCTGCATGTCGCTCCTTGCAGCAAACGGCATCCCCGCAACGCTTCATGCACAGGAAAGGAAGAGGCTGACCGTCGAAATGACGGACGCTCCGATCCTCGACGTGCTCAAAGCCATCGAAGCACAAAGCGAACTCTCCTTTTTCTACAACAACAATCTGATCGACCCCACGCTGCGCATCACCGTATCGAAACGCGACGCTCCGATCCCGGAAGTGCTCAACCGTGTGTTCGCCGGTACGCCCTACGCCTACCGGATCGTCGACAAACAGGTGCTTATTTCGAAAAAAGAGGATGCACCGAAACCCGACGAACCGCTGAAAATCCAAGGACGGGTCATCGATTCGAAAGGGGGCCCGATCATAGGTGCCACCGTCGTCAACATGCGCACGCTCCAAGGCACGGTGACAGGTTCCGACGGGCGCTTCGAACTGACGGTTTCCGCCCTGACGGAGGAGCTGACCTTCAACTATATCGGGTTCAAAACCAAAGTACTTCCGGCATCGAACGCCGAAGAGGTCCGTCTGGAAGAGGCCACCGTTCTCGAGGACGTCGTGGTCGTAGGCTACGGCACGGTCAAGCGCGTGAATCTCACCGGCTCGGTCGCCACGATCGATATGCGAGAAAAGGCCAACCAACCCATCACCAACACCGCGCAGGCGATGTACAACACCCCGGGCGTGTGGATCAACCAGAACAACGCCAAACCCGGCGCCGACGGAGGCACGATCCGCATCCGCGGCGTCAATACGCTCAGCAGCGCCAATCCGCTCGTGCTGCTCGACGGCGTGGAATACGACATCAACGAAATCAATCCGGCCGACATCGAATCGATCTCCGTGCTGAAAGATGCTTCGGCGGCCATCTACGGTTCGAAAGCCTCGAACGGCGTGATTCTCATCACCACGAAAAAGGGCGTCAAAGGCGCTCCGGTAATCAACTATCGGGCCAATTTCGGCGTACAATACGCCACCTACCTCCCCGACCCGATCGACGATCCGATCCTCTACATGCGTTTGCGCAATCAGGCAGAAATCAATTCGGGCAAAGCGCCCTCGGGAGTCTCCTATTCCGAAGCCGTCATCAAGGAGTATCAGGAGGGCATGAAAACCAATCCCGACGTCTACCCTGCGACCAACTGGTTCGACATTTGCCTCAAACCGGCCTTCGTCCACCAACACGATCTGCGCATCTCGGGCGGAACCGAACGGCTCGATTACAGCATGGCCGTAGGCTACATGAAGCAGGACGGCGTATTCATCGCCAACGACTGGGCCGACCGGATTTCGATGGATCTGAAACTCGGCATCCAGCTCAACAAATACATCAAGGTCGGCGGATCGCTCTACGGAAACATGCGTCACTACACGGAGCCGGGATACGGCACGAACAAGGTGATGGACGCCATGATGCGTGCCATTCCGATCATGTCCGACTACCATAAAAACGGCATCTACGGGTCGAGTTGGATCGCTACCCCGGGCCGCGGCAATTACGAGAATCCCCGCATGATCATCGAGCAGGGTTCGATCGACCGCCGCGTACAACAGCTGCTGGCCAAGGCGTTCGTGAAGCTGACGCTCCCTTACGGCATCACCTACGACGCCAATTTCAGCTTCCGCAAACGCGACACCCGCAGCAAAGACCACGTTCCGGCCATGTACACCATGAATCCCAAGACCGAAGAGGTCCGCAACTACAACTCGGCGGTGCCGCGCGTCAAGGACTGGGATGCCTGGGCGACGGGCAGTTTCTTCACCCAGACGCTGGGCTGGGAAGGGAACTTCCGCGACGAACACCACATCGGCGTCATGGTGGGCCAGGACTATCAGGAGTTCTACAACGACAATTTCCAAGCCTACAAGGAGGGATTCTACGACAACTACCACACCGATCTCAACTCCGCTTCGGGACAGGTCAACGCTCAGGCCACCGGCGCCTCCTCGCGCGAAAAGCTGGTCTCGGTTTTCGGACGTCTCTCCTACGACTACAAGCAGCGTTACCTCGTGAGCGCCGTCTTCCGCTACGACGGTTCGTCGCGTCTGGCCCCCGACCACCGTTGGGCCTTCTTCCCCTCGGTCTCGCTGGCATGGCGCATCGACCAGGAGAACTTCATGAAGAACGCGGAGTTCATCGACCAGCTCAAACCGCGTTTCTCGTGGGGTAAGATGGGCAACCAGGCCGTCTCGCTATACAGTTACCTGAGCTCGGTCAACACGTCGGGCTACGATTACAGTTTCGACGGCACGAAATACGGCGGCGCAGCCATCTCCGCTCTGGCCGACAACACGATCACCTGGGAGGAAACGACCTCCTACGATGCCGGAATCGACTTTTCGGCCTTCGGCAACCGCGTTCTATTCTCGGCCGACTGGTTCCTCAAACGCACCGAAGGCATCCTGCGCACGGTCAACCTGCCCTCGCAGGTCGGCGATCTGAGCGGCCCGAAGAGCAACGTGGGCGTGGTGGACAACAAAGGCATCGAGCTCTCGCTCACGCTGCGCGACTCGTGGGGCGACTTCTCGGCAGGCATCTCGGGCAACTTCTCCTACACGCGCAACGAAATCGTGGATCTCAACGGCGAGACCGAAATCAACGGCCGGCTGATCTGCAAGGAGGGGTATCCGATCAATTCGTGGTACCTGCTCGAAACCGACGGCGTCTTCCAGAACCAGTCGGAGATCGACAACGCGCAGGCCGTCTACGGCAACCGCGCCAACCTGCGCCCCGGCTACGTGAAATACGTCAACCAGAACAACGACAACACCATCGACGGCAACGACCGCGTCATCGCCGGCAACACGATACCTCGGTTCGCCTACGGCTTCAACCTCAACTTCGGATGGAAGGGCTTCGCCGTCGAAGCGCAGTTCCAGGGCGTCGGCGACGTGTCGGTCTACCCATCGAGCAACATGGCCTTCGGCCTCTACAACGGCGCAGGTCTGACCAAACAATGGGTGAGGGATTCGTGGAGCGCCACCAACCGCAATACCGAATATCCGCTGCTGACGACCTACCCCGAAGCGGGAGAGAACTTCCAGAATTCGACGCTCTGGCTTCAGGACGCCTCCTACCTGCGTCTGAAAAACATCCAACTGAGCTACACTTTTCCCAAGCAGCTCGTCGGACGCATCGGTATCAAGGGCTTGCAGGTCTACGTCAGCGGCCAGAACCTCGTCACCTTCTCGGACTTCAAGATCTGGGACCCCGAAATTTCGATCTCGCAGGTCAACTTGTTCTCCTACCCGATCCTGAAAACCATCAGCTTCGGCATCAACCTCACCCTATAACCGATCTTACAAAAACCGATCAACCATGAAACGCATTCAAATCATCATACCGGTTCTGCTCGGAGCCTTCTGCACCGGCTGCGACCTGGACATCGAACCGCAGGACCGCTACGACCAGCAAACCTTCTGGTACAGCGCCAAAGCCGCGGAGGGCGGCCTGACGGGGTGCTACAACGCCCTGCTCGAAAACGGTATCTACGGCCGCGCCGCCGTCTACTGGGAAGACGACGCCACGCCCAACGGCTATAATTTCAGCAACGACGACTCCTGGACGACTATCGCCAACGGTGCGCAGACGGCCACTTCGGGAGGCATCATCGCCAACCGCTGGAGCCACGCCTACAAAGGCATCGGACGCTGTAATACGCTGCTGGACAACATCGACCTCAACCGCGAGCTGGACAAGAGCGTCATCGAGGAGTACAAAAATCAGGCGCGCTTCCTCCGCGTACTGTTCTACTACATGCTGACGACCTACTACGGCGACTGTCCACTGATTACCACGACCCCCGCCATGGAGCACAAATCCCTGCCGCGCACTCCGCGCACAGAGGTGGTCTCCTTCATGCTCGGCGAACTGGAACAACTTTCGAAGGTCCTGCCTCCGAAGGCCGAACCGGGACGCCCGACGTCAGGCGCGGCACTGGCCCTCAAAGCCCGCATCCTGCTCTTCGAGGCCAGCCCGCTGCTCAACCCCGGCCACGACGACCAGAAGTGGCGTGAAGCCGCCGACGCGGCCCGCGCCGTGATGGACTGCGATTCGGATTACGAACTCTTCACCGCCCCGGGCCAGATCGGTTCGGCCTACCGCAATCTCTTCCTCGAAAGCGGAGAAAACAGTTCCGAATGTATTTTCAGCGTACAGTGCATGAACCAGAACAAGCTGGGGCTCTCATTCGAACTGATTGCCCGCCAATACGGGACAATGGCGCCGCTGCGCGACCTCATCGACTTCTACTGCGACCGCGACGGCAATGCCCGCACTCCCGGCGAACAGCGGCTCGATCCCTCGAAAATCGACCCGCGCTTCGGCGCCACGATCGTCTACCCGGGCTGCAAGTTCATGGGCTCGACGGTCACGGCGACGCAGTTCCAGCAAACCGGATGCACGATCAAAAAGTACACGGTCTACGACGAACACACGCCTACGGCCGCCGAGAAAAGCATCGGCGATACCGAATCGCCTATCGACTACATGATCCTGCGCTACGCCGATATCCTGCTGATGTACGCCGAAGCCAAAAACGAATTGAACGAGCTGGACGAGACGGTATGGAACGAAACGGTGCGCCCGATCCGCACCCGGGCAGGATTCACAGCCGAGTCGGCGCTCGAATTCCCCGGAAAGGATCAGGAGAAACTGCGCGCCGTCATCCGCTACGAGCGCCGCGCGGAGTTCGTCGGCGAAGGCTACTATTACAACGACCTGCGCCGCTGGCGCGAGGCCGAAAACGTCAACAACGGCCCGATCCGCAAGTTCAACAACGATGTCATTCTGGTACGCAGTTTCGAGCCCTCGCGCGACTACTGGTGGCCGGTTCCGCAGGGCGAAATCGACTTGAACCGCAACCTGCTGCCCAATAACCCCAACTATTGACCATGAAACGAATACTCACGCTAATCGCACTCTGCATCGTGTCAGGAGTTTCGGCCTCGACCCGACAGCTGCAAATCATTCCCCAGCCCGTCAAGGCCGAACTCCGTACGGGCGTCTTCGTCACGGCCGGATGCCGCGTCGAATGGGAAGGTTTCGACATCCGGCCCGAAAATCTGGCTGCGCTGACCGGACGACTGGTCAAGCCATGCCATCCTGCGTCGACGTGGAACGGAGTGAATGCCATCGTTTTGCGACGCGACACCGCAGCCGGAATCCCGGCCGAAGGCTACCGAATCGACATTTCCGCACGCCGCGCGCAGCTCTCGGCCGGCGACGACGCCGGTCTCTTCTACGGCCTGCAAACCCTCCTCCAACTGGCCGACGAACGGGGCAACCTTCCCTGTGTCTCGATCGAGGACCATCCGCGCTACCGCTACCGCGGCCTGCATCTCGACGTCTGCCGCCACTTCTTTCCGGTAAGGTTCATCAAGCATTACCTCGATTGGATGGCTTCGTGCAAACTCAACACCTTCCACTGGCATCTGACCGACGACCAGGGCTGGCGTATCGAGATCAAACGCTACCCGCGCCTGACCGAGATCGGCGGCTACCGAACCCGAACCCAGAACGGCGGATTCCACGAAGACCCGATCACCTACGAACAAGGCCGCTACGGCGGGTACTACACGCAGGACGAGATCCGCGAAGTAGTAGCCTACGCCGCCAAACGGCACATCGCTGTCATTCCCGAGATCGAAATGCCCGGTCACGCGACGGCCGCCCTGGCCGCCTATCCCGAACTGGCGTGCGGCCACGGCCCGAAAAGTTTCGAGACGAGCGGACGCTGGGGCGTCCTCGACGATGTTTTCTGCCCGGGCAAAGAGCAGACCTTCGAATTTCTCGAAGGCGTGCTGGACGAAGTGCTGGAACTCTTCCCGTCGAAGCTCATCCACATCGGCGGCGACGAGTGTCCCCGCGTACGTTGGAAGGAGTGCCCCGACTGCCGGGCCCGCATGGAGGACGAAGGGATCGAGGACGAAGCCGGACTGCAAACCTACCTGACCCTCCGCATCGGCCGTCACCTCGAAGCCAAGGGCCGCCGGCTGATCGGCTGGGACGAGATTCTCGACGGAGAGCTGGCTCCCGGCGCCGTGGTGATGAGTTGGCGCGGCACCAGGGGCGGAATCGCCGCCGCACGCCGCCGGCACGAAGTGATCATGACACCGAGTACCTACCTCTATTTCGACAAGAAAGCCACCGATTCGTACGACGAACCCGTCAGTCTGAGCAGCAGCCTCCTGCCGCTGGAAAAAATCTACGGCTACGATCCGGACGAAGGGATCGCACCCGAAGACCGGCGCTACCTGCTGGGCGTACAGGCCAACCTGTGGACCGAATTCATCCGAACCGAAGGGCGCGCGAGCTTCCAGCTCCTGCCGCGCATCTACGCGCTGGCCGAAATTGCATGGTCGCCCGTCGAGCGCAAGTCGTGGCGGGAATTCTCCGAGGTGCGCCTTCCGGCCCACCTCGCACGGATCGACGCCTCAGGAGAGCCTTACCGCCTGCCCGCCCCTCTGGGCATCGAGGACGGAACCTCAGAAGGCGAAAGTTTCTCCTTCGTCATCCGGCCTCCGTTTCCCGGCTGCAAAGTCCGCTACACGCTCAACGGCGCCGTACCGCAGGATTTCGACCGTGAGATGCCCGAGAAGTTCGACATCGCGGTTCCTCGCGGCGAGCAGCGGACGCTGCGCTGCGTGACCATCGCCCCTTCGGGGCGGCGCAGCACCGTCACGACGCTCGTGCTCACCAACCGAATGCAAACCAATAACCCCGAATGATTATGAAACGCCGTATAATAGCCCTTTTATGCGCAGGCTGCCTCTTCTCCCTGACCGCCTGCCAGGAAGACATCGAGATCACGGAGGTTCCCATGCCTCCGGTCGAGGAGGAACCCGAACCTACCCCCGACGACACCGACAAAATCTACGAATGCGAGCACCCGCTGCTGCTGACCGAACAGGCACAGGGACGCATTCTCATCGTCGACGCCGATACCCGAGAGACCCTTTGGGAGTGGCGGGCCGCAAGCGCCGCAGACATGCCCGACGCTACGTCGCTCATGCGGCTCCCGAGCGAGGTCAAAGCCATCTACAACCGCCGTTACATACTGGCCACGGCTTCGGGCGGCGGCGTAGCGATCATCCGCATCGCCGACAAAAAGGTGATGTTCTACGCTTCGGCGGGCAACAATCCCCACTCGGCCGAGGTCTTCCCCGACGGGAACCTCGTCGTGGCGTCGACCGACAACGACGGGTTCCTCAGCACCTTCCGCGTCGACACGGTGGCCCGTACGGGACAAGTCGTCCAGAAACTGCCGCTGACCTTTTGCCACAGCGCCGTCTGGGACCGTTCGCGGGGCCGCCTGCTGGCCACCTCGGACAACAAGCTGTGCGTGTTCACCTACAACGGCGACGGCAACGATCCCCGTATCACGAAGGAGTCAGAAACCGCGATTCCCGAAGGCAACTGGGCCCACGACCTCTTCCCCGTCTACGGAGAAAACGCCCTGTGGCTCACGAACAACGATTATGCGATGAAAGTTTCGGGCTCCGATCTGTCGATGGAGACGGTCGGCTTTTCGCAGTCGGACATCAAATCGGTCAGCTCGGGGCCGGAGGGTTTCCCCACCGTCCTGCTGATTCCCAAAGCGGACGAATGGTGGAACACGAAGGTCATCGACACGGAAGGGCGCACGGTCTTCGAGCAGAACGGCATGCAGATCTACAAGGCGCGCTGGTTCCTTGACAACCCATACAGCTACCCTGCAAAACACGATTTCGTACAACCCGCAAAATAACCGGCATCCATGAAAAACGCACTCAAATTCCTCCCCCTGCTCCTGTTCCTGCCCCTCCTCGCATCCGGCCAGAAGCGGCTGAACGAAGTCGGCGCAGTATACGGGGCCATCCGCTCGATGACGCCCGAAGCCTACAAGGAGGCGCACGACAAATACGGCATCCGCTGGATCGAAGCCTGGACGGGAAATCTGACCGGCGGCACCGAGGAGCAATACGACGCCTGGATCGAGCGGTTCAACAACGCCATGAAAGGCTCCGGACTGAAACTGTGGTCGGTACACCTCCCTTTCACGCGCAAGGCTCCGAACGACCTCTCGGACGACCGTCCCGAATGGCGTGAAGCGACGTTCAAAAACTGGATCGAGATTCTCGACCGCACGACGCGCCTCGGCAAGTTCCGTGTAGTGGTGGTGCACCCCAGCAGCGAAGCCCGGATCTCCGACGAGGAGCGTCCACGGCGACTCGAAAACCTCCGCGAAATGCTGTTGCGATTCATTCCGCTGGTGAAGGAGCGCTACAACGCGGCGGTGGCCGTCGAGGATCTTCCGCGCGGGTGTCTGGGCAACAGCAGCTCCGATTTCGAATGGCTCGTGGCCAACGTCCCCGACATCAAAATCTGCTACGACACCAACCATCTGCTCGGCGAAGAGAGCCACGCCTTCGCGGAACGTTTCGCCCCCTACATCGCCAACATCCACGTCTCGGACTACGACGGAGTGGACGAACGCCACTGGATGCCCGGACGCGGCATCGTCGAGTGGCCGAAGGTAATCGACATACTCATGCGGTCGGGCTACGACGGGCCTTTCATGTACGAAGTCACGCCGCGCAACGATCCACGCGGAAGCGTCGAATACATGCGACAGACGACGGACAGCCTCTTTACCCGATACGCGCTCTACAAAAAACAGCGGGCAGGCGAAAAATAACCATCCAAAATCCGAACCTTTATGAAACGACACATCTGGTATCATATCGTACTGACGATTTTCGCAGCATGGTGCGGCACAGGCTGTTCCGAAGGCTACGAATATTTCAACCCCAATCCCGGCGACGAAGAGCAGCAGGCATCACCGATCGTCAATACGGGCAAAGCCTTCGTCGACGCCGCGGCGGGAAAGGCGACGCTCAACGGCAACTGCAACGCCATGGGCCGTACCGTCTCCGAAGCGGGATTCCTCTACGGCCGCACGGCAGCCGAAATGATGAAATCCGAACGGCGCGTCTGTCCGGTCGACGAAGAAGGGCGTTTTTCACTCACGCTCTCCGACGTGGACAACGGCGACCACTATTTCCGGGCCTACATGGTCATCGACGGCAAAACCTACAACGGAGTCACCGGCTGGTTCGAGGTGAAAGTGGCTTCCGTCCCTGAGGTGACCACCGAACTGTCCGAAGCCGCCGGAGGAGTCCTCACGCTCAAAGGCAGCTACAAACTCGACCGCGACCTGAGCGTCGAGCCAGGGTTCCGCTACGCCGCGACCGCGGATGGCGTCGCGTCCGTACAGTTCGTACGGGCTACGCAAGTCGACGAAGCGAACAAAACTTTCAGTCTCGACATTCCCGACACAGGCCAACCCTGCTTCTTCCAGGCCGTTGTTCGCATGTCCACCGACTTCTACGACGGCGAAGTGAGCGAGGTGATCCGCCCGAAGGATCTTTCGGCGACGGGCGTCGCAAACTGCTACATCGTCACCGAAGGCGGCTGGTACAGCATCGAACCCAAACGTCCCGACGGAACCGCCGTCCAAGGGTCTGCCGCCGACTGGGTATGGTCGTCAGGTTCCGGACTTGTATCGGGCGTGCACTTCTCGGCGGGCCGCATCGTCTTCCAGACCAGCGGGAACGCCGGAAATGCCGGAATCGCACTCACAAACGATGCTGGCGAGATCGTTTGGAGCTGGCACATCTGGATGGCCCAGGCCCCCGCCGAGCAGACTGTCAACGGCCGTACGTTCCTCGACCGCAACGTCGGCGCCACGGAGTTCGACGGGGCTCTGGTCGGCTCGCTGGGCGTCTACTTCCAGTGGGGCCGCAAAGACCCGTTCATCGGCGCCAACCGCATCCAGAAGAACTACACCAACGAATACGAAGGCGTCGGATTCCAGACCACGGGAGACAACGGCTTCACGGCGCTCTTCCTCTACAACGACGCTCTCTGCGAAGGGTTCAAGTTCGTGAACAAGGAGATGGACATGAGCATGAGCATCGCCAATCCGACCGTCTTCTACGGGGTCTACAACTCCGGTGGCTGGAAAGGCTCCAACAGCGAGGTCGAAGACTACTGGGGTGGCGCGAGCGGCACAAAGACTAACAACGACCCGTGTCCGGCCGGTTACCGCGTACCGACGTTCGACGAAATCAACGGGTTTATCAAGGACATCGACACGAACAAGACCGCGCAGGAAAACGTCAGCGACCAGTCGTACGGACGCAAATACACCGTCGGCGACCAAACGTTCATGTTCCCGGGCTCGGCCCTGCGCGTATGGAGCGCCAAGATGCGCTACCCGGGGCGCGTAACGTTCTTCTGGTCTTCAACTATTTCGCCGACAACGGAAAAGAAAGCCCTCGACTTTTATGATTACCGTTGGAACACCAATGCCGATAATACCTGTTGCGCCATGGCGGTTCGCTGTATTAAAATTCAGTAAATAAGTTCACCGGAAAGGAATTTTTCCTTTCCGGTGAAACATTGGCCGCACTTTATTCGTTAATAAATAGATCGGGAACGACTGTATCTTCATGAGAATACCGCTCGTGGATACTCTCTGACTCTACTTATTTAATTCGGGAACCTTATTATGAAAAAACTGCTGCTGTTGTTTGCCCTCTTCGCTGTCGCCGCGTCGGCCACAGCATCCCCCACGGAACGGTGGCTCGATCCGGAGTGTTTCGCCGAGAACCGCGCTCCGATGCACACGAGCTTCATCGTCTTCCCGACGGCCTCGGAGGCCGTTCCCGAGAACGACTACACCCGTTCGCCTTTCTACCGCACGCTCAACGGCGAATGGGCCTTTCTGCGCGCGGAACGTCCGGGTGCGGAGCCAGAAGGATTTTTCCGCACCGGCTACGACGACTCGTCGTGGGGCGTGATGCCCGTGCCGGGAATCTGGGAGTTGAACGGCTACGGCGACCCTGTCTACACCAACAAGCCCTATCCGTGGTACAAATTCTTCGAGGTGAAACCTCCGCTGGTTCCCCATGAGCAGAATTACACGGGTCTCTACCGTCGCACCGTCCGGGTTCCCGCCGATTGGAAAGGCCGCGACGCATTCATCCACATCGGCTCGGCGACCTCGAACGTGACGCTCTGGGTCAACGGCCGTGAAGTGGGTTACAGCGAGGACAGCAAACTCGAAGCCGAATTCGACGTCACCCGCTACATCACGCCGGGCCGCGACAACCTGATCGTGCTGCGCGTCAACCGCTGGTGCGACGGTTCGTACCTCGAAGACCAGGATTTCTGGCGTCTTTCGGGCATCGGCCGCGACTGCTACCTCTACGCCCGCGACAAACGCCGTCTGGCCGACGTGCGGCTCACGCCCGACCTCGTGAACGACTACCGCGACGGGACGCTGCGCGCCGAAGTGACCGCGACGCCGGGTGTCGGCAGCGTACGGCTGACGCTCCGCGACAACGAGGGCCGCACGCTCGACACCCGCACGCTCCGTCCCCGCCGCAACAGCGCCGAAACGCTGTTCGAGGTCGCCGCCCCGAAGCAATGGAGCGCCGAGGCCCCGAACCTCTACACGCTCACGGCCGAGGCTCTCGCCGCCGACGGTTCGGTGACCGAAGCCGCAGCTTTCCGCGTGGGGTTCCGCAAAGTCGAGATCCGCGGCGGACAGCTGCTCGTAAACGGCAAGCCGATCCTCATCAAAGGCGTCAACCGGCACGAAATGGAGCCCAACACGGGTTATTATGTCACACGCGGGGAGATGGTGCGCGACATCCGCGAGATGAAGCGGCTCAACATAAATGCCGTGCGCACGTGCCACTACCCCGACACGCCGCTGTGGTACGACCTCTGCGACAAGTACGGGCTTTACGTCGTGGACGAAGCCAACATCGAGTCGCACGGCTACCACTACCGCGACAAGTCGAAAAATCTGGCCGGCAACCCCTCCTTCGCCGCCGCACACCTCGACCGTAACCGGCGCATGGTGTTCCGAGACTACAACCACCCCTCGATCATCGTATGGAGCACGGGCAACGAGGCCGGAAACGGCCCCAACTTCGAACGCTGCTACGACTGGATCAAGTCCTTCGATCCGTCACGCCCGGTGCAGTACGAGCAGGCCTCTTACCACGGGGACTACAACACCGACATCGTCTGCCCGATGTATTGGAGCTACGACCAATGCGAGAAATACCTCGCCGACGATCCCGCGAAACCGCTTATCCAATGCGAATACGCTCACGCCATGGGCAATTCGCTGGGCGGATTCAAGGAGTATTGGGACATGATACGTCGCGAACCGAAATATCAGGGCGGGTTTATCTGGGACTTCGCCGACCAGGCCCTCGCATGGCGCAACCCCGAAGGGAGGCTGACCTACCGCTACGGCGGCGACTACAACGCCGTCGACGCCTCCGACAGCACCTTCTGCTGCAACGGCGTACTGGCCGCCGACCGCACGTGGCATCCCCACGCCTACGAAGTGAAGCACCAGCACCGGCCGATCCACACCACGGCCCGCGATTTGGAAAAAGGCATCGTGAACGTCTATAACGAAAACTTCTTTACCGACCTTTCGCCCTACCGCCTTCTCTGGGAGATCACCTCCGACGGACGGCCCGTGTTGAGCGGCGCGGTCGAACGCCTCGACGTGGCTCCGCAGGCCACCGCCGCCGTGACGCTGGGCTACAAACCCGAACAGGTCGAAGCCCTGGACGGGGAGGTGCTGCTCACGGTGCGCTACCAGTTGCGCGAACGGCAGGGACTGCTCGACGCGCTTTATGAAGTAGCCGCCGACCAGCTCGTATTGCGCGAGGACGATCCTGCGGCCCGCTTCGCCGCCGCAGCTCCCGCCGGAACGCTCCGCATCGCCGACAAAACCGTTTCGGGCGAGGGATTCTCGGTCACGTTCGACCCGAAGAGCGGTTTCATCCGCTCCTACCGCCTGCGCGACGTCGAGCTGCTGGCAGGCCCCTTGCGTCCCAGCTTCTACCGTGCGGCCACGGACAACGATCTCGGCGTGCGCCAGACCGGAAAATATCCCGACAGCCGGATGTGGGCCGGGGCCGAACCGGAGCTCGTCAACTTCACCCTCACGTCCGGAGACGGCGGGGCGAAAGCCGTCGCAGACTACATGATCCCCGCCGTCGGCGCCCAACTCCGCCTCGCCTACGTTATCGCTGCCGACGGGTCGATCCGCATCGGCGAAACGATGACCGCCGACCCCGCGCGCAAGGATGTCGCCGACCTGATGCGCTTCGGCATGGCCTTCGAGACCCCGGGCATGTTCGACGCCGTGGAATACTACGGCCGCGGCCCGATGGAGAACTACGCCGACCGGTCGAGTGCAGCATTCGTAGGCCGCTACGCACAGCGCGTCGCCGATCAGTTCCACCCCAAATACGCCAGTCCGCAGGAGTCGGGGACACGCGGAGGTGTGCGCTGGTGGCGGCTGACCGACGCTTCGGGATTCGGAATCGAGTTCTGCTCCGACCGTCACTTCTCAGCTTCGGCAATCCCCTACGCCATTCCGCAGCTCGACAACGGATCGTCCGAATACGTCCGCCATCCCGGCGACCTCGTACCCGACGGACGGACGCACGTCCATATCGAAAGCGCCCAGTCCGGACTGGGATGCGTGAACAGTTGGGGACGCCTGCCGCTCCCGCAATACAGAATGCCGTATCGGGACTACGTGTTCAACTTTATGCTGAAACCTGTTCTTGCCAGAGAATGAACGATATAGAATACGAAGGGAGGCCGTTTTTAGCCTCCCTTCGTATTTCTTATCCTGCAAACATGAAGGGATCGACAACTGCCTCTTCCTCCTGCAATGAGTCGCGTCACCGACCTCCTTTCGAAAGGAAGGGTTCCTTACAAACCTGATCCTATGCACTACCAAGAACAAGAAGACGAACGGGTATAGCATCTACTGCCCCAATAAAACCGATATAACACACTGATTCATAATATAGTAAACACCAACCGGAAGACAATATAAAAAGCCGGAATTACCTCCTCGCGGTCCGGCACATGGGCAATACACACGCCGTTCCCTCATTTTCGACACTTATTTTGCCCCTAAAATCACAACGGCTATCTACAAAAAGTACATTAAAGCATATTATCTGATATTCAGATTGTTATTCATCATAATATCGGTAGAAATATCGAGAGGCCGGACGACTCTGCCGAAATTATTTTTGTCCACCTTAAAAAAGCAGAGTTTATGCGCAGTACTTTCAAGGTCTTGTTCTACCTCAAACGAACAAAGAGCACCCCGCGTGCAGTCTATCCGGTTATGGGCCGCAGCACGATCAACGGCACGATTTCTCAGTTCAGTGCCAAGATCAACGTTCCGGAACAACTGGGGAAGGTTCGTTAAAGGAGGGACGGGTCGAAGGCTAATGCGTCGAGTCGGAACGCATCAACCGCCATCTGGACAATATCCGCATCCAGATCGGCAAACACTATCAGTTGATTTGCGATCACGATGCCTACGTCACGGCTGAAAAGGTCAAGAATGCCTGGCTGGGTATGGGCGAACGATACCGGACTCTTGTGGAGGTTTTCGAACATGACACGAATGATCTTTTCAAACGTATCGGCGTAGATCGCTCGGAAAGTACCTGGTGGTGCTATCGGGCGGTGCTGGGTCATCTCCGTGCCTTTCTGAAACACGAGTACAACCTCCACGATATTGCACTGCTCGAATTGGAACAGTCGTTCATCGAGCAATACCACGTCTATTTGAAAACTGTCTGCCATTTGAAGGCGGGAAGCGTATGCCGCTACATGGATCGTCGGAATAACGTGGTGAAAATTTCGTTCGACAACGGTCTTATGCCGCGGAATTCGTTCGCACTTTACCGCTATTCCGCTCCGACGGAACCGAGAACTTTTCTCAGCGAGGAGGTGCTGCGGATTTTTCAGACGTCGCGATTGAAGAGTGCCAAACACGAATACCACCGCGACCTGTCTCTCTTTTCCTGTTTTACGGAAATCTGCTACAAAGACATGCGCTATCTGACCTGTGAACAAATCATACCGGACACGAAGGGGCACCTGCAGATGCACGGTAACCGTTGCAAGACGGGTGGAGAATATATGGTCAAATTTCTACCCGCAGATTTGCGTCTTCTGGAAAAATATCGCGGAACAGCTCCTCGTCGCTTGCATTCGATATGCCGGGACTTAGCAGTATCAATTGCTCCTTGCGTCGTATTACCAAACAATGCGGTATCCCACGGCATATAACCTTTCACTGTGCGCGTCATACGTTCGCCATGACACTCTGCCTTTCACAGGGTATTCCTTTGTCAACAGTTTCCAAGATGCTGGGACATAAACAGATCACCACGACACAGATCTATGCGCAGACCACGCCGATAATGATCGAAAATGCGATCGATCGTGTCGAACCCCGGCTGGGCGGTAAATTCGCAGCATAACGAAACCATTGCAGAAGTCTTCCATTGCAAGGAAATACCTGCAATTTATTCAATGAATAATAAATGACTGCATAAAGTCACACCCTCGACACGTTACGGGCATTGAATCCGCTCTACGACCACGAACACAGCCTGACGCAGAAGAACGCCGAAACGGTCGATACCATGAAATGTTTATACTTTTTTCAGTAGCACTCTATTTATTATTAATTGAAAAATGATATTCATATTGATTGATAATATTACCCTTATTGTCTTTAATACATTCCAATTTTCCATCATCCGTATATTCATAAAATAACTTACGACCAGCCGGATCTTCTATTTGCGATAATCCTTTGAGTTCTTCATATGTGTAAGTCGTAACATATACATTGGCAATACTCCTTAATGCATTATTGTTTGCAGCAGATAAAGATCCTGAAAACGGGGTTTTATTAACACTACTAAAACCAGGTATTTTTAACAATTCTTCTAATGGCAGATTTTCGATCATGGCAATGATCTGCGTACCGCCATATCCCCAAACAAAGCTCGTGACTTGGCCGGCCGGATTCGTAATTTCCACCACACGCCCGAATTCTCCATATTTATATTGTCCCAGTGAACGATAAGATAGAGAACTGTTTGAAGATGGCGATTTAGACATTAATGCAGCTTTTTTCTCGGTCAAACGAGGATAAATTCCTTTCGATGAACCATCATCCATTAATGGATACAAACTATAGTTAAAAAGCGTATCACCGACAATATCATTGTTATTCCCGATCGTAATAGTCTGCTTCAAGGGATAATTTAGCAGATTGGTTTGAATTAGAGTTTTATGTATAGTATCTTGAACTGATTTATCAATGTCTCCGACATAGGTTGTACATACTGATTTAAGACGACCATCGGAAAGTTGGTGACTGATTTTTCTCTTTTGATTCAGGGTATTGTATTCTGTGAATTGATATACACAAATAGAGTCTGTTCCGTTATCGAAATATTCGATATTTTGCTGTTCTACTAATGGATATTCACCAACATATTGTTTTGTAAGATAATAATAATAGTTTCCTGGACGGGCCTGTTCTAAATAAGGAAGTTGAACGGCCTTGTCGTAGATCATGATTTCCTGCTTGACTTTGTACCCTAAGTCGTTATATATTGTTTTTCGCAACAACTTACCTCGATTGGCTGCCATACTTGCCGGAGTACGAAACCAATTGGTATGATAACCCTTGTTTTGTAAATTACCATCGAGATAACTTGCTGAATCAAAAATCGTAGTATCATCGGGGACATCAGCATAGGTGCTGAATTCATATTCGGATCTTGAGCCGTCACTATTCTTTTCTATCACTTTGGAATATTCGATAAAGGGTCTGTCGATATAAATATTCGCATTTGCGGGTAAATTATATATTTTATTAGTTTTATATATTGGGACTATACTGTTACTTCTTGTTTCAATAGTATTTTCAACTTTCCCTAAAAACATCCGGCTGGGATAATATAGGGAAATTCCCGTACTGAGATTATTTTCATAATAAATATATTCTCTACTTATTCCGGGGACATTCTCAGAAGGCTTCTCTGTAATTTTCTTGATACGCACCCCTGCTCCCGTTACATTCATTCCTTCCGTATCGGTCAAATAAGGATCACCGTCCTCGTTATGACGAGTGATAATGCGGGAATAATCATTTTGTTCATATTCGAATTCGGAAGAACCTCCTGTTGGATAGATAATTTTTTTGAGCATTCCATACATTGTTCCATCATGAGATGTAGTTTGTCGAACCGTCTTGCGACGATAAATATTATATTCCGGATCACTTGGATAGCCGGAAAAATACCCTCCATAATCGACATATGTTACTCCAAAACACGGAAATTCCTTATTTTCATGATAATAAGACATGGCATACTTGCGGCCATCTAAAAACATTATAGAGTCTAGTAGTGAAATAGAGTTACCTTGTGTATATTTATAGTGAAAATTATGTTGGCCTATGATATTATTTTTAATATCTTTTACTTCTATTTTCTTCAATAAATTCGTATTAAATAGCAGTTCATATATATACGGAGATGCAAATTCATAATATTGTTGTCGTGGCTTTTGGCTATACGAGAATTCAATAGTCCCCATATCAGTTTCTATACTATGTAGTTGAAGATCGGTGTATGTCGGTATTCTTACGTCTCCTGTTACAGATTTGAATGCATATTCTGCAACATAATTATTACACTCGTATTTCCCTATTGCGGCAGAGCTATCAAGCCAACCATAATCTTTAATGTATGGTTGTGCGCGTGCATACCTTATTTGTGAATAATGAAATTTAACAGATCGTCCAGATGGACTGTCAATTCGATCTAAGTACCATGTTAAATACCGCTCGGCCGTAGTTGATCCGAAATACAAAGCTTCCTTGATATCGCCTAGTTGGTTCGGTGCACATTGATTTATAAACGTATATTTATAGCCATCTCCCGTCGTGATACATATTTTGTAAATTCGAATTTCGGTATCTGGCTCGTTACCGATTTTTTCGGTGAACAGTTGTACGGCATATTCGCCGGATGGATGATTGCTACTATAAACCAAAACTTTCTGTTCCGGCGCCAATACAAATTTGCCGGAGTGGCCTAAAAAATTGAATGAATATATATCGGATTCCGTTTCATAAAATCGCCTTTTTATGAGGTCAAAATATGGGTTCCAAGGACCGGCATCATTTTTTAGTCGGTCAAGACTACTCTGCAATGAATTCGGCTCATTTAACATATGCCGAAAATAATACCCATAATAATATTTGTCTGAAATTTCCGGAGGAACAAGAAATGTCGGAGTTCCGGGATGACCATAGAAATCATCTACTGCCCCACGAACTTCCCTGGTTATCATTCCTCCGACATTCAATATCCAACCAAGTCCCAACGTTCCTTGCAGTTCATTAGGATTGTACCCGTTAGATGCATATGTTGCAGATATAGGAATTTCAAAGTCTATATCTTTGTAAGTGTATAGAGGTATAGATACATTAACTGTACCTGTATACAGATTGGGAGTATCTCCACCGTAACGCATAAAACTCCACGCTTGGGGAGACAACGGTATAAATCGAGCCGGTTCTTGCTCAACGTTGGTACCCGGTGCAGAAGTGACTTGTGCATAAATAGACGAAGAGTGCAATGTAAAAAATGCACATAAACTTAACGATACAACCTTATGCACTTGCAAAACAATCATTGATACCTTATGTAAAAAGAATGATCGATGCGGTCGCTGAAAAACTATTTTCATAATTAAAATTTTAGATGGGTTATTAGGTTGCAATAAATTATAGATTCGGTAGCTATACAAATTTATGTCATAATTGCTCGTTTGGCAAAAGGAAAAGTCTTAACAATGACAGAATATATTTCTGATTTACAGAGTTATGCTCAATGAAAGTTTTACATCAATCTTGCATCCTACTTAACAAGCCTCGAATGAAGATACAAGAACCAGTGGAAAAAGTTTTCTGTAACACTTGGAAATCAAGACTTTTTTCGTTATATTTGTTTTAACAAAATATAATGAAGTAATTAAGAAAAAGCCAAGAGCGTAATTATCAGGATAACTATCCCGTCTGTTTATTAAGATTCAAAAGCCACAATATTAATGATAAATAGGCAGGTGGAGGACGTGAAAATAACACGGCCCTGCACTTGTTATCATTAAAATTGTGGCTAATTTTTATTTGAATCTTACAAGTGCGGGCCGTGTTTTCTTTTATTAGGAAGTAAAACTAGTGTAGATTGTTTTTTAACTCTCAACGGCAATACAATATACTTAAATGTCTTGATTCCTACTAATCTTTCACTCTAAAACTTTTTGCCAATGAAACAATTTTCACTTTCAGCCACCACAACCTGTCAGCAAAGAAAGGAGGATGACGATGATGTGGCCTTTGTGTATTTGCGGCGGATGCATACTCGCATTATCGGGTCTGCTCGTCGGTATTGTTATCCAAAATCGCCGGTGGCATCGTTTAGCCGATAATCGATTGCAACTGATACGACACTTGATCGACCTCTCTTACTCGTATAAGGAACAACCGTTGAAATTCCTGCATCACTTCTGTGATGCGATCAGAGTACCGGCACTTCGGAATTCCCATATCGTGCAAATATCCCGCCATACATCTTATACGGAAACGGAGGAGGATTCACGGTTCCTAATACAATTGCTGGATGCGGGATTTTCCCGCAGAGAAGTTTGTGCAATCTTCGATCTGAAGAACATCAACTGTCTCTATGTAAAATTTCACCGTGCGAAGAAAAAGCTTAATCTCATTCAAGACAAAAAGTCTTTGGAGATATGTAAGCGATAAAAATTATTCGCCTGTCTTTCAGGAATTATTTCTATGTGCCCTTGCAGCAAATGATGCAGCAAGGGCTTTTTGACAATATATCCATAGCCCAAATTCAAGCTCATTCCAATATCAAGTGTAGATCGTTTAGTTGAATTCAAACCAGGAAAATGGTCGAAATAACCATGTTAAGATCTTGTTAAGATTTTAATTATTTAACAATCTGTTTATTAGTATATTGAAATCATGTTGTTTAGAATGTAAAAGGCCTTGAAATACTTGTTTTCCAACCATTGAAGGTATAACTTTGTTTTCGTCTACATTCTTACTTAAAGCCTCCAATATGAAACTACTTTCTTTACGTCGTCTCCGCGGCTTTTCGCTGCCCGAGTTGTTGGTCGTACTGGTCATCATCGGTATTCTGGTGCTGATCGCGCTGCCGAATCTGATGCCGTTGATCTCGCGAGCCAAGGCCACCGAAGCGCAGCAGCAGCTTACCTACCTGCATACGTTGCAGCGGTCGAATTTCTACACTTATTCGCGCTATTCGTCATCGTTGGAGGAGCTGGGCTTCGAGCAGTCGCGGCTGGTCACCGACGGCGGTCAGGCCAACTACCTCGTCGAGATCGTCGAGGCTTCGGAGCACGGATTCCGCGCCACGGCAACTGCCGTCGTGGATTTCGACGGCGACGGAGTTTATAATGTCTGGGAGATCGACCAAGACAAGAACCTGCGCGAAACGGTCAAGGATTGACCGGCCGCCGCAGGGCAAGGTATCTGCCTGCACCCGCTTTCATACGCAGCTATCCCGTATTGCCGATCTCGAAAAACCGAATTCCGAATACCCTCTAACGACCCTCCGATGTTCCCTGCTCCCTATCCATACCTTTTGCTGTTTCTGCCTGCCGCTGTACTGGCCCGCGACGATTTCCGCACGCGACGGGTGGACGTGTCGTGGCTGGCGGTGCTAAGCGCGGTCTCTGTCGGGGTGAGCTGGCACACGCTCGGTTGGCGGACGATGTTGCTGCAAACAGCAGGCAATGCCGCGCTGCTCCTTTTATCGGGAACGGCTCTCTTCGGCTACCTCCGCCTGCGGCGGCTGTCTGTGCGGCACGCATTCGGTGCCGGCGACGTTCTCTTCCTGCTTGCCGTCGCACCCCTGTTCGCACCGACGGAGTTTCTGCGGTTTCTGATCGCCGCCTGCGTCGTCGCCCTCCTCTGGTGGGTCTGCTGCGGCCGTCGTCGTCGCACGATCCCCTTCGTCGGCGCAGCCGGCATTGTGCTCATCGGCTGGGCCGCCCTTCAATTCCTCCGCTTATGGCTGTAACCCCGACACATATCCCCACGGAGATCCTCCGCCTGCTCACGGCGCAGGAGGCCGCCGAGTACCGCCTCGTGCCGTTCGCACGCGAGGCGGGCAGGATACGCTGCTACGGCGAGACGGGACATGACTACACGGCCGCTGCCGAGGAGTTGGAGGTACTCTACGGCTGGCAGGTCGAAGTCGGTCCGGTCGCCGCCGATGACCTGCAACGGCTTTTGCTGCAACATTACCGCCCCGGAGCACAGACGGCAAGCGCCGCCGCGGGCCGCACGGCCGAGATCGGACAGGGGCGGCAGTTCCTCTTCGCGCTGGTGGGCGAGGCGCTGCGCGACAACGCCAGCGACATCCATCTCGAACCCTACGAACAGCGCTGCCGCATCCGTATGCGCATCGACGGCAAGCTCGCCGAGCGTTACGTCGTCGAGCGGGCACAGTACATGCCGCTTGTAAACCAGATCAAGATCCTCGCCTCGCTCGACATCTCCGAAAAACGGCTGCCGCAGGACGGGCGCATCGGCTACGACCGCGACGGCGAGAAGTTCGACGTGCGCGTCTCGACGCTGCCGACGATCTACGGCGAGAAGATCGTGCTGCGCCTGCTGACCCGCCGCGTCGAGCTGCTGGAACTGCGCAACCTCGGCTTCTCCGCAAGGCAGTACGAGGACTACTGCCGCGCCATCGCGCGGCCCTTCGGCATGGTGCTGATCTGCGGCCCTACGGGCTCGGGCAAGAGCACGACGCTCTACGCCACGCTGCGGCGGCTGAACGCCCTGACGGACAACATCCTCACGATCGAGGATCCGATCGAGTACACGCTCGAAGGGGTCAATCAAGTGCAGCTCAAGGAGGAGATCGGCCTTACGTTCACCGCCGCACTGCGTACTTTCCTGCGGCAGGACCCCGACATCATCATGCTGGGTGAGATCCGCGACGGGGCGACGGCCGAGATGGCCGTGCGGTCGTCGCTGACGGGACACCTGCTCTTCTCGACGATCCACACCAACACGGCCTGGGGCGCCGTAGCCCGTCTGTCGGATATGGGCGTACACCCGTACCTGGTGGCCGATACGTTGGTAATGACCGTCGCGCAGCGTCTCGCGCGCCTGCTCTGTCCCCACTGCAAACGCCACGCGGAGGCGACCGATGAAGTGCGGCGCCTGCTGCCCGGCATAGCGATCGACCGCTATTGCGAACCCGTGGGTTGCGAACGCTGTTTCTACACGGGCTATGCAGGCCGGCGGGCCGTCTACGAGGTGATCCCGATGGACGACGAGCTGGCGGCT
>OATG01000443.1_pt1 | contig 45884 bp, 38 predicted proteins | sample 1516581 | NCBI WGS metagenome assembly OATG01 (sample SAMEA2579930, study PRJEB22360) | human gut metagenome | biome: human gut; feature: human-associated habitat; material: faeces | place: Denmark | collected 2008/2010
TTAATCCGGCACAGCCGGATTTTAATATGCGTCAGCATATAGCGAGGTGTACTTTGAGGCCCTCACTTGAAGTTCAGGCCCTCAAAGTCTCGCCCGAAAGGTCTTTCGGGGAAGGCGGTTCTCCCAAGTCGAACCTTTTAAAATATTCATGTTATGAAGAAAAGGATGCTTGTAAGCAATGAAAAGGGGCACAAGGTGCTCGCAGACCCACGGGTGCACCGCCACTCAGTGCGGTTGAGCAGTGAGGAAAATGAAAAATTCCTCACGATGTTTGAACAATCGGGTATGAAGAACAAGGCCGAATTTATCTTCGCCCGTATCTTCGGCTGAGAGTTCAAGGTGGTGAAGATTGACAAGGAAGCGCAGGAGTATTACGCCCAGCTTACCGCTTTCTATCAGCAATTCCGCAGGATAGGAAATAACTACAACCAATGTGTAAAGACCATCCATACCATTTACGGGGAGAAGAAATCGCTTGCATTTCTCTATAAACTCGCCGAAGAAACCCGTAAGCTGGAAGAAGTATGCAGGCAGGTTATTGAACTTACAAAACGGTACGAAAAGGAGTATCTTACTAAAAAGGAATAATGTCCATAGTGCCGAATATCATATCCGGCAGTTCCTTCTACGGAGTGACTGCCTATAATAAAAAAGATGGATGACGGTACGGCAAAGGTCTTATGACATCCGAAAATTGCAGCCGATACTTTCGGCAACAAACCGATTGAAAACTGTGTGCAAGCTTTTAAGCCTTATATTGCACTCAATCCACACGTCAGGAAACCAGTTATCCATATTTTATTGAATCCTTCCCCGAAAGATATTCTTTCAGAAAGACAAATGACCATACTAGCGCAGGAGTTCATGGAGAAGTTCGGTTATGGTGACCAGTTATATCGTATGGTTGTACGAAGACATAGACCGCAATTCCGAAAGTTGCGCAGGTGCCACTTCCGTAGATTGCCGCAAAGAGCCGTTTTTTTAAGAAAGGACAAAAGCATGGGTAGCTACCCGGACAAGTCCGACCTTGCCTGCCCGTACTCTTGTCTGTCAGCTTTTCAAAAGAAATTATGTACAAAACTACGGCACTCAGAAATAAATGCCGTATATTTGTACACATAAAACAAGAATAATATGGATGATAAATTGAAACTTCTGATAGAGCAACATGGCGGATATATCACCCGTAAGGAGATTATCGACAACCGTTACTTGTATTACCGGCTGCTAGAAGCGGTGAAATTGGGTGAGATAATCCGTCTAAAACCGGGTGTGTACTGCATAGAAGACACAATGGCAGGAACCATGATTGACCTTGAAAAAATAGTACCTGACGGGGTGCTGTGTCTTTACTCCGCATGGGCGTACTACGAACTTACCACGCAAATACCGCAAGGTTTCTATGTAGCCATACCGAGAAAACAAAAGATAACATTGCCCGACTATCCGCCCATCATACTCAATTATTGGGACCGTTCCATCTATACCGTGGGCATTGTCCGTCGGCAGATAGACGGTTTTGAAATACCCATTTACGACATGGAGAAATCGGTCTGTGACGCTATCCGTTATCGGAACAAAATCGGAATTGACGTGAGTTCCGAGATATTGAAGAACTACCTGTCACGCAAGGAACGTAATCTAACCCGGCTGGCCACTTATGCCAAATCCATGCGGATATCCGGAATACTCAACAAATATCTGGAAATCCAACTATGACAAAAGAATCGAAAGACTACGGCAAGTCCGTAAAGGCGAAGCTCCTGAATCTGTCGAAAGCGGAAGAACTGCCTTACCAACCGCTACTGATACGTTATGTACAGGAACGCCTTCTATACCGTCTTGCACAGAGCAAGTACAAGAACCGCTTTTACCTGAAAGGAGGCGCATTACTCTATGCCCATGAACAACTGAAGGCACGGCCTACACTGGATATAGACTTTCTCGGGAACAGCATCAACAACGACAAAAAGATTATTGAAGAGGCTTTTTCCGAAATATGCAGCATATCCTGCAAGGAAGACGGAACCGTCTTCGATACGGGTACTATTGAAACAGAAGAAATCAATGAAAACCGTGTATATAAAGGCATACGGCTGCATGTAACGGCGCAGTTGGATACCGTCCGTCAGAAAATAGTTATGGACATCGGTTTCGGTGACGTTATCACTCCCGAACCGCAGGAACTGGAATATCCTCTGTTGCTGGACGGACTGCCCGCCGTCAGTATCATGGCTTATTCACTGGAAACGGTAGTGGCAGAGAAGTTTCAGGCGATGATTGAATTGTCGGAAAACAACAGCCGCACGAAGGATTTTTATGACCTCTATACCTTACTATATAATAATACACTAGATAACGATATGCTGGAGAAAGCAATCTACACCACCCTGAAGAACAGAGGAACCGTATATGAAGAGAACCATCCCTTGTTTAGTGATAATTTTCCCAAAAATCCCCGGTTTCAAATGTTATGGAAAGGTTTCATAAAGAAAATCGGGAAGACAGAACCGGATTTTGAAACAACGGTCAGTCTGATAAAAGAAAAGTTATTCTCCTATTGGGAGAAGTACAAGGAACAATAAACAACGCCACAATTATGGCAATGAACAAGTCTCAAATCAAAAAATGGATAATAGCCCAGAAGAGGCATAGACTATCGGATGTCCATGTGCAAATGGTGCAGGTTATGGAAACTAATAAATTATGTAAAGTCTAAGCTACTAATCTGTGATAAATAGTGATATCTATAATCAGATATATTTTTCATTATATTTCATATTAATATGAGGCAAGACTACATATGTACACAGGTTTCATGAAATAATTCAATTTAACGTCCGCAGAAAGGGGAGTAAATATTAAAAGAGCGTAGTTCCAAAAAGGCACTATAAAATATTTTGTGTAAATGTAAACTACGGGCTTCAGTATGAGTTCCGTAGTTTTTTATTTAATAGCTTTGCAAAATGACGAAGATTATGAAAGAGAAGAATCACGTAGTGCCTGATGAGGTATTAAGTAAGGAGTTCCTTAGCCAGTTCAAAACAGAAGCTGATGTCAGCAAGTTTCTGAAGCAGCTACACGCGCAGGTATTGGAGAAAATGCTTGAAGGTGAGATGGATGCCCATCTGGGTTATGAGAAGAATTCGGTTTCCGGTCATAATAGCGGTAATTCCCGTAACGGCAGCTACCCCAAGAAAATCCAAACCGAACACGGTGAAGCAATCATACCTATTCCCCGTGACCGTAACGGCCAATTCTAGCCCATAGTTGTTCCCAAACATGAGAGTCGTGGACTTTCCATAGAAAAACTTGTTATCTCCCTATATGCCAAAGGAATGAGCGTGTCCGACATTGAAGAGGAGATGCGTGAAATTTATGAAATAGAACTGTCCACATCAGCCATTTCCATCATTACGAACAAAGTCAACCAGGCTGCTCAGGAATGGCAGAACCGCCCTTTGGATCCGGTCTATCTCATCGTTTGGATGGACGGTATTGTCTTCAAGGTTCGCGACAGCGGAAAGATCATCAACAAGACTGTTTATCTTTGTGTCGGTCTGAAACAGAACGGCTTGAAGGAAGTTCTTGGCATGTGGGGAGGAAAGTCGGAAAGTTCTTCATTCTGGATGGGTGTCCTGACTGATTTGAAGGCTCGCGGAGTGCAGGACATACTGATTACCTGCACTGACAACCTGAACGGATTTACCGACACCATACGTGCCGTATTTCCTCAGTCTTCCACGCAAATATGTGTCGTACATCAGATTAGGAACTCCTGTAAATATGTCGTTTACAAGGACAAGAAAGAGTTTACGGCCGATATGAGGAACATATATAACGCGCCCAATAAGGAGGTTGCCGCTACGGAACTGGATAATTTGGAAAAGAAATGGGGAGGGAAGTACCCTTATGCCGTCCTCTCATGGAGGAATAACTGGAATGACCTGACTGTTTTCTTCCAGTTCCCATTGGAAATCAGGAAAATAATCTACACTACAAATCTCATTGAAAATCTGAATGGGAAAATAAGAAAGTACACTAAATCAAAGTTTTCATTCCCTTCGGATGATGCTGTGAAGAAAATGGTATACCTGTCTCTGATGGATATTGAGAAGAAATGGACGATGCCGATTACTAACTGGGGATTGATTATGAACCAATTTATGCTTATTTTTGAAAACAGAATTCAGATATAAGAGAACTTATATAGGATATTTGTGCGAAGTTACATGCATAGAACGGTATTTTTTGAGGCATTCCTCAATTTTTGTCTCAATACTCATTCTGTACTTATTCGGAGCTAGAACTTCGACATCAGGACCGAAAGCCAGAATTGATTGGTCAAGTTCTCGCGTTGGTATGACTTTGATGGCAACTATGCACTTATCTTCATCAATAATTTTCCGAGAGGTGTGCAGTGGTTTTGAAACGGCGTATTTGAATCGTTCGGGACTAAATTGCAAAGTAATTGTCTCGGCTTCCTGCGCTTCATAAGGCACTGATACCCCTATAATATCATCAAAGTAAGAATTGAAATTCACAAGGTCATTCTTGCGAAATGGTACGTCGCTTCTACTTATTCCCTCGATTCGGTCAAGAGCTCGGTTGACAATATAATCTTTCCCATCAATACGTCCGAATACAAACCATCTGTTATTGTATTGTTTCATATAGTATGGATGAAGCACATTCGTCGAATTGACACCTGCGTGTGTTGTGTAGATTATTTCTAGTGGCTTGTGATTGATTGTTGCGTCTATGAGGGTTGAGAGGTATTCAAGTCCCTTTAAACCTGAGTTCTGCTGAAAGGAAATAAGATTCTCTCCATTCGACTTTACTCCAAAACGAAGCTCAAGGTTGGAGATAACATCTTCAAGCCAAGCATTACCAGCAACTCCACGATATTTACCAAGCATCTCAATTGTTGAGCGCAAAGAGTTAACTTCGGCAACCGACAGACCATTCTGGTAGATTGAATAGTCTGGTTCAGAATATCTGTAGTAGCATCTCTTTCCTTCAAATGATTTGGCATCAAGATATACGTTATCGGGCAACATCTTCCTAATGGCGTTCAGGTCACTTCGCAACTGACGCAACTGGATGGTCGAATTTGCACCTTCCAACTCATAAAGATGATTGTTGACTATTTCGAGGAGATCCTCAATAGTATATTTCTTATTCCAGTCACTAAAGCATCTATCCAGTACTTGATAACGATATTGAGCGTTTCTATTTTCTGACATTGTTAGAGTTGCTTATATGAGACTGTATAGAGTATTCCAACTCCTCTCTGCTGCTTGTTGAACAGTTTGAGGTCCATATTCCAATCTTCTCTGAAATCGCGGTCGGCACATTCAGCATTACCTCGTCCAAATGGTGCCCATCCTCTTGCTATACCGGCATCAGGACGTATACAGAGCTCTGCGTTATCAGCTTTAACCGTCAGACATCGTTCATGCTCAACATAACCAGCGTCTTGAATTTCAGGTTCTATTCCGGTCAATTCAGATATTGCATCCTTCAAGAAAAGATTTCTCTTCTCACCGTTGGCGAAATCCTTTATGGCATTTACTGTTATATCCGAATCATCCGTTGAGACGATATTTGTGATGATAACCTTAATTGATATAAGGTTTAAGTCAGCTTCATTCTTCAGGCCGGAAATCATTTTTGCCAAGAGCATACAGCCCAATGGCGTTTTTAGGTACCTATCAGAATATTCAATAGAAACGGCCTTACCTTGTAGGTTGGACACTATTCTATTCCAGTTCTCTAATTCCGGTGTCTTCAGAGAATCAAAGAAATGGTCTAACGAACTGTGTTCTGTAATTCTATATTCGAACATAAAAGAAGCATCGTCCGATGAAAAGGCGTTCAACAGTTGCATTCGGTCAATGTCGGCGTAAGACAACGAATTTAGTCGTGTGGTCATAAATACATCTCTGCTTCCCCAATTCTTGGAATAGGACGTGTCAATACTTTTACCAAAGTAGGTTTTGACGATTCCGTCATTCATAATCACAACCATCAACGGAAGCAACTCTGCTGGCAACCTGTTTTCAAGGGCTTTAAAGTCGTTTTTAAATACCTCCGCAATTAAAGTAGCGCTATCGGCTGACGAGAGTGATTTTATATCAGGAACGTTTGGTAGTATAAAGGTAACGTCAATGCCTTCAAGAGATAGTTCTGTGAGAATTTTCTTGAACGGGAATGTCTCTGCATCCCATTGGGAAATGTTGTCGTTAACAAATATTCTGATACCGGAAATGTCCTTGTTCCGGGTGAGTTGATAAAACTCGGTTGTGATGTCCGATGTTACAGTATGAGAATCAGGGATTAAGCGAAGAATTTCCTCAGGAGCAACGCGGGCCTTAACTTCCTGTCTTAGCCATTCGAGAGCCTTAGACCGGTTAAGATAGTTCAGATACCATTGCGATTTGCGGTCGATAAGGCACTTAGTACAAGACCGTTCACAGTCACATCTTTCAAGCGCTTCCAAAGCCATTTTCAAGACTTCATCTTTGTATTCTCGGAAAAGCAATGAATAACCTGCGCCCCCGAGGGCTGTATCGTATATGAAAATAGAATGATTTATGCCATCATAACTGAATTCAATCTCTCCGTCGTTGACTCCGAGCAACTCCGTGAGCTTACGGCTGAGAATCACACCGAGAGAATAGAGTGTCTCAGAATCTTCAACCAAATTGTTGTCCTTATCATAGAACTTAATCTCAACAAAGTCTGTCTGGTATCTTCCGACCAACAACACATGACGTCTTACTGCTGCACCATCATTTTCACCACCGGGACAAGGTGCCGAGGCTAAAAGATGCTTATGGTGCGACATTATTCGCTCTGCGGAGTCCGATGATTTTTCTGATTTCATTCTACCGCAATAAGGACAGAAGGCATATCCATATCCACTCGCTCCTTTGTTATAAAAAAGGATTTCAGATCTTGGGGTTGAACAACGGATAGACATTTTTGCAGTATTAGTTTTCGGTTGCCAAGCATCCATTTCAAGCAAAATAGGCTGAATGAAATTCATGCTGCCAAGAGTGTCCATTTTTCGTGTAGGTGTCGAATCCCATGCTACAGAGAACGCTGCAGGTTCAACGACTTCTGTAAAACGCTGCTCTATTGATAACGAAATATCTTTTATACCATGCATAGTTCCATGCCGACCGCACTTGGGACAATCCGTTTTAGCGCTTCCATAGATAATAGTGGTATAGCCGCAGTGAGTGCAATTCTGTATGATATACCTTGAGGTACTATCATCATATTTTGTCTTAAGACGAATACCACTGGGTTCATAGACCCATTCGTTTTTTACGACAGGATTACCGGGTGCATAAGAAGAGATTGCCTGGCTTATATGCAATGTCGGTGAGTTACCGTCAACCTTTTCTTTACCTCCGAGTAGGCACTCGACTAATCCTATGGGTATGCCAGCGCTTGGCAGAAAAGAATTTTCGGCAAGATAGGACAACATTGAGGTCTTTAAAAGATTCTCTTCTTGTTTCTCAATAGCCTTGATAGCGTTGGTTGTTCCAGATTCATTTCTCAGAGAGTCAAGAGCCTTTTCCAGAGCAACGTTGTGAGCATCAAAGACATTGTGAACAGCAGCTATGTCTTTCTTAACTACTTGTGCAGCATCCGGTAATGTTATCTGAGCAAGACTTGTTCCCTTGACTAATTTTGAATACGATTGTTGAAGCCGTTCTATGTTTCCACTGATTATGCTGTCAATGTAATTTAGAAACTTATCATAGAAAGACATCCCTTCTGCCTTGACAAAGAAATCCCTAAGAGTTGCCGTAACTCTGATTCCCCCTTGATCTGCGACAAAGGATGCGAATACCATCGCATTGACATGACGTTGAATCAACTGGCGGCTTTCCAATTTTAACAACGGGGTCTCTGTAACATGTGTAATCGGATAATCTGGATTGTTCCATGTGTGAGTTCCAATAGGAGTGGGGGCGCAAACGGTTAAAGCCAAAGCTTTAGTTTCACTTCTTCGTCCTGCGCGTCCCGCACGCTGAAGGTAGTTTGACGATTTTGGGGGTACATTATTCATCATAACCTCTGTGATACCACCAATATCTACACCCATCTCCATTGTAGTCGAGCAAGAAAGGATATTGATTTTTCCCTCATTAAACTCCTTTTCATATTGATCAAGGTCTTCTGACGACTGTTGAGCTGAATGTTCCGCCGATATAAAAATCGGTTTTGAAGCAAGTACTCTATAGTTCATAACCCCGAATACCCCCGCGACCTTCTGGTCGAAGAGATTCTTCTCAATCCATTCCGTGACATTCTCTTCTATCAGCTCCGCAGACTTGAATGGGAAAAACGGATTGATAAACTCTGTCTGTATTTTGAATCTATCGAAATTCTCACGACCTATATAACCATTCATTCTTGGGCTGTAACCACAGAACGGCGCATCTATAATAACGTTGTCAACAGGACAGAGGTAACCTTTTTCGATAAGTTGCAACTTAACCTTATCGCCGGTAAGATCAAGCATATATCCTTGGTTTTCGGCATCTGTCGCTTCAAGAACATTTTGTTTCAAGAAATCCCATGCAGCATCTAGCATTGAGTTGATATCAGCAATCTTCGTCTGACTGATTTGAGAAATATCATCATAACCGAGAACAGCACATAGAAGAAGAACGAGCCTGTTTTGATTTTCGTCGATTCCTTTTGAGCTGACGTTGACTTTGAACCATTTTGATACTGGGTTTCCATTCTTTCTAAGCTCTGAATTTGAAGGATATATAGGAGAACAATACTTATTTTGTGTAAGATACTCCTTATAGGCTCCGGAAAGCATATAATGACGACCTCCACGAATGAGATAATCCATACAAATCTTCAGGAAATTCTGCCAGTCGGTATCCGTACATTTTTTCTGAAGAAGAAGTGCCGGGCATTTTGCATTTTTAAGTGCCGGATAAACAAGACGCACAAACCCCATCGTTTCCAATGAGTTCGCCCGCTTGGGAATCCATCCGAATTGGTCGACAAGAAGCGCTTTCAGATAGTCCGTTGCATTTCTGAAATTTTTCCTGCCACGTGCTTTATCAATATGTTCGTACAATTTCCTGAAATTTGAGTCATTTTCAAGAGACTGGCTTATCTGAAACCATGATACCTCCGCAGGATTGGGGATTATTGGTGCGCCGTTCTTTTTCTTTTCAAGTTGTTCAAATTCCTTACGGAAGGAAGCTGGAAGTGTTCCCGAAAGACTAAGATAGTCATTATATTTTTCTTCCTCATCAGGAGTAAGACCGCCTGGTTCCACATCGTTCAAACGCATGTCGGCAAGTTTATGAAAAATGGAAGCTCGAATCCATGAACGCTCTACATCCTGATTAAGTCCCATCGCAGAACGTGCTGACCCTTGACGACTATCAGTAAATGATATATACTTCCGACCTTCATATACAACGCCAGCGTCATTACTGTCAACAGGTTTGGCGTTGTCAAGAAGCAATGTCGCTAAAGTACGTCCAATCTGAGTAGCACTTATTCTGAGATAATCAAGTTTTTTTAACTCACTGAGATTATTGCCACAATGAGGACAAAGAACGTGATTATCTCCTGAGTGTCGAAGGGATTGATAGATTACAAGTGTATTTTCTCCTCTTTCTAAAGGAGTAATACCATTACTGCTTTCATTGTTTTCAGGAGCAAGTTCTATCTTACCATTCCGATGATTGAAAATGTGAGATGTGCGAGTCGCATTTTTTCTCAGACATGGTTTCTCAGGAATGGCGAAAAAGAAGCGAGAAAAGCCATCCGCCTCATTCTGCTCAATATCTTCGATATTTTCCATATCTTCATAATCAATGAGATCTTCCTTTTGCTCATAGAAAAGCGTCTTGTCAAGATCAATTACATTTGTGTGCATTCTGAATCCCTTAGCTGTGCTTGTCTCACCCACTATGATGGGAGAGCCGCAAGACGAGCATGTAGCAAGCTCCAACATTTTTGATTTACAAACCGGACAGTTCATATTCTGATATGTTGTTAGACTACCTATTGGTAATCTATATCCCTTATGACGATGACAATTGGGATTGGTGCAAACATACACTCCGCTTATCGACCGAACAAAGAAATGAGCACGGGTTGGCAATAAAGCTCCAAAGCCACCTTCTTCATTTAGATTCTTCACCTTTTCCCCGAGAGCATCAATTATTTCCAATGAGGCATCCACATTTATCCCGATTTTCTTATCAAGTATGCTGCCTATTTCCTTTGCTTTCAATACTGGCGAAGTATTGAGATCTCTTCGCAGCCTCTCAATATCAGAATAGGTCAACCCGATGCCAAACCTTTTGTTTATTTTGGATAATTGTTCTTCTGCAATTTCTTTGTTTAGCTCAGGAATAATTCGCTTGCCACCTATGATTTTTATAGCTTCGAATGGCTTTCCTGTGAGCTGAGAAACGAAGGTCTTGAGCTTTACCATCGTTTTGGGGTCACTCTCATCCCCGATGGTCGCTGACGTTACAGCAAAATTGACTTGGTCAATAGTTACACCAAAAGCGTCCAGAACACGTCGGATTTGTAATGACAATTCAGCGGCAGAAGAGCCGGTATAAGTGTGTGCTTCATCAAGAAGAATCCATTTGAGCTTCCCCTTAGATTTTTCCAGAATTTCACGGTCTTCAGCTCGTACCAACATATAGTTAAGCATAGTCGGATTGGTAAAGAGAATTTGAGGTGGAGTTCTCCTTATCTGAGGTCTTGTTACGAGCTGTGGATAATGAGGTGCAGTATATCTGTCAGAACGATTCTCTTTGTCGGTTTCCCCATTATATATTGCATAGGTAACCTTTTCTGGAAGGGCTTTGCACCAAGCATGAATACGTCTCTGCTGACTTTTCATCAGTGCATTCAAAGGATAAAGGAAAATGGCCTGAACACAATCTTTTTCATTGGTTTTAGCCAAGTCCTGCAACACTGGAATCATAAAACATTCAGTTTTACCTGACCCTGTTCCAGAGGTAACAACAATGGTTTGTGGTTGAGGAGAAAGCATAGTTCTCCAGCTTTCTGTCTGATGCTTATAAGGATGCCTATCTAATGGGAATCTCAAATCCTTGTCAATATCTTCACTGCTCAGAGCATTAACAAATGAAGAAGTCAGCAATCCAAGGTTAGAAGAGTGTGCCTCAAAACTGTTGGCACTCTCCTCCCAAGGGAATATCGATTGAAAAACTGGCTCAGCAAAAAGCGGCTCGTCCTCTGTCAGAACCCGCTTGATATATTCTTGTTCTCGGGCTTGACCCTTGAACCAAAGAGAGGCAAGAGAATCTGATAGCAATTCCTTGGCCTTATTATAGAATGAAAAATAATTCACATTCATTTGCTTGCAATTTGTTTTATAGTTCCGATGAATATCTCACTATAGGTTTCTTTGAAGTACTTTCGATAAAAATTGATGATACGAGCATAGTCTTGACCTTCTAACGAAAAAAGATTTATGCACTCTTTTACTTGTGCTAGGTTTTCCGCTGCACACATTGCTGCTTCAATCATTACGCGATAAGACACGAGCATCTTTTGGCCTACATAATATCTATTTTGAAGCACAAATCGGATTATAGGCAAATCCATATTATTATCTGTATACCCATGTATCCTTGACTTAAATTGATTTATGTCCGATATTGAGAAAATATTGGCACGTCCAATATTGCCTCCCACAACATATTGAGTAAGTTCAGAAGCAACTTCCGCAGATAGCGTAGCGTTGAAAAGGTCATTTATCAGTTCTGTAATCTCGCCTAATTTTGCAGTCATTATACTACTGAGCTTTGGAGGAAGCGAACATATGAAACTCTCAATACATTCTCCCCATACAGTACGTGGAATCCAATGTACTGCAATGTTTAATTCATCTTCAAGACGGTCAATTTCCTGAATGAGAATATCGGAAGCACCATTAAGCCAACAAGCTAATATTAAATTGACCAATAATTTAGGAACACGACTTATAGCTTTGAATGCATTATATGTGGTAAACGGAAGATTAAATTCAAAAATAATGCGGAAGACCTTTACTGTCTTCATCCAATATTCGCCGGAAAAAACATCATCCTTGCTAAGTTTTTCACACCAATGCAATGTGTTAGCAACGGACTTCTCTCCACGCATTTCCAAACTGTAATCTTCTTGCCCAAACTTATAATATTTAGGAATGAGTCTGCGAGAACTTTCAGGACCTGAGAAAATGATTGCTTCCGAATTCAAGAGCTCGTCAGGAATTGTAAACAAGTTCATTTGTCGATTATATGGCTCAAGCTTTATCTGTACTAATTCAGCCGGTTTTATATCTTTGGAAACAGGTAGTGCATATACATCACCGTCATATATGAAATCCGAAGTGTCTTCGCTGGTATAATCTGTGATTCGAATTTTATCTGAGGTCAACTCACTATCAAGAACAAATTTTCTGATATAGATGCATTTGTTATATATTTTCAATTCTATAGAGCTGCTTCGGTCAAAAGTATTTGCACCATATAATTGAAACATTCTTGCAAATAAATCGCGATAATCTGATAATGGAACTATGCCTTCAATTACGGGACTCTTAAGATGCTTGATTTTATCGCAATCCGTTATTTTATCAGATTTGTAAGTCACATCTATCATACCAGATCGTCCGTGACTGATAATGTTAAAATATCTCAGGTTATCATAAGATATGATTTTTCCCGACGGCACAATTTTTCCTTCCAAATCAGATATTATTATACCCTCAAATGGTGCAATAACAGATATTCTCAAGGGAGGATTCCCCTCGGCAATTATTTTCAAATTACATGTGGGTGAATATTTAGAAGCGCAGGCATCTCTGGAAATCCTCCATGTATTTTTATCTATCACTTCAATTGATAAGTCTTCGCATTCATTAACTTTTGCCGAGATAATATGGCGAGAAACAAGACATAGCTCTGTAGAAAACATCTTTTCGTTGCGAGAGACAAAAGTCATATCGTCTATGAAATAGAATGTCTCTACCTCATATCTATTATCAGGAAATTCAACCTTGATATCAACAAGCCCCAATGGCAAAAGACATGAATTAGATAAATTCTGCCAATCAGTATTACCATTATGAACACGATATTTAGGCCTAATGTTTCCGACTCTGACACCTGTTTGGTCAAAAACGCTTATTATCGGAACACGAGTCAATAACTTAAAATTAGATTGCTCAACCCATTGTATATATGTACCCCTGAACTCAGCACTATAAGGCGTGAACTCATTGGTTATGGTTATATCTTCATTCGATACGTAGTTGTGTAAATCCACTTTATTAGCAAACTCAATCGCTGAATAAAGTTTTCCATTTAATGATAACTTGTGACACCCATCACACTTCCAATCAGTGGAGAAAACTGCTATGTTACTTTCAGCATTCGCTGTCGATTTTAAAGAATATACATTATCATCGAGCATTTGGAAAACCTGAGGGTATTCGAAATTAGGAGGATAACTACCACATAATGTTGGAAATAATCTGTCATCATTATCACACCTGATCTTAACTTCAACTACAGGCTCACCATTCCACTCTATATCATTTGCCACGCCAACAGTTACACGGGAGTATATCGCACCGATAACCTCTCCGAAGTCATCTTTAACTAAGGATTTTCTTACATACTTTCCAACAAATATCCCAGCAACAAACACATCGAATGTGTAGCACGATTGGTAGTCCAGGCCTTCAATAGATTTTGATGAAATCTCTTTTACTACATTCAAATTGACAAAAAGATTTGCGGTTTCGTCTGAGGTCAAACGAAGTTTCCAACTTAAAGAAAGTGGTTTGGCTCTGTGTTCACTCTTAACTCGCCGGTATTCTCTTTTTAAGGATTTAGTCAATTCCGACAAAGAGGAATCCGCGTCATCATATGGTAACCAGCGGTCTTCTTCCGATATGATCGCATGAGCAATTTGTAATGATACATCGTAAATATTGTCATTTTTGAACGCTTTCCTAAGATAAGCAATACAATTAAAATTCTTGATTAAATCAAGATTATTATCATCCCAATCAATATTTATTGAAGACAATTCTTCAACCAATCCAATTAGAAAACGTGAAAAACCACCAAGGTTGTTTCCATTCTTTATGTAGTTTACAGGAAGACCTCCCTGATTCAGTAAAGTTCTAAAATATTCATTACCCTTGAGAGAGTGAATGAATGCGAATCCATGACTTTTAAGACCATGACGCGCCGCCTTATATAGTTGCTCCCAACAATAGCTAGGTAGTCCTAATCCAACTGCGACATCTTCTCTGGAAGGAATTCCTCCATTATAGTCTCTTCTCCACCATTCAGCGTAACACAAAGCTGCCTCAATTCCAAAATCTTCTAAGCGACATATATTTTGGGTAAGAGTCTCCTTTAAGTTTGTATATTCTTCCTCTGTTAATTTAAGTTTCCAAAGGGGCATATTAGGGGTTATGGATGACCTATTACGGGCATTCAAAATCTTCATCAGGGCAATATGCTGCTCGCTATTGTATATATTAGCCATATCCTACAAATCAATTGATCTATAATATTATGCAAAGATAGGGAATTTCTATGCAATCACAATGCACAGAAAATAAAAAATCCCCAATAGATACATTTCTTTTAATGCATCAGCATGAATGATTCAATTACACCTCAATTTGTGATTTTGTAATAGATTTGGAGCGATAATTAAAAATTAAAAGTTTACGACATAAACGATAGCACAAACATTCTGCAATGAAAACGAAGAGATAAAGAAAGTTGGCATTGACCATCATACATATTTTGCTGTCCATCTATCTTTTCTCCAAAGTCAAGAGATAATTAAAAAATAATAGCGTTGAATCTTCCAACTGCGTTCTAATAAATTATCAAAATAATCCTTACTAAAATGTTTCCCTGATTAAAAAGTCCGTTTACTTTTCCTTGTTTTCCAACTATTGCTTTGGTCGTTAAAGAAATATTCATTACCTTTGTATTTAGGAAAAGCGTTCTTTTTAATTACTGCAAAACAAAGTAAAATACGGAATTTCGCTGGTTTCTAAATCGTTACCTATTAAGCTGTGATATTTTGTAAGTTGTTGAATTTTAGCAAGAAAGAAAATCCACAATGTCTTGCCTGATGAGTCGTCAATGCTTTCTTAATGCCACAAATATCAGCTATTTTTTTGAGATATGCATTCGAAAATTCCTTTTGGTCACTATTTGAAGCTATCTCTTAGAGTAACAAAACGTTTTATACTCCGCAATCTAATATAAGCAATGATTACAGAAAAAGAAGATTGTATATTAGCAAATATGTCAATTCTCTGTCATTCGATAAAGTCATCTAAGATAATTATACTAAAATTATCTTAGATGACTTTATAAAAGGATTTAACGCATCATCCAAATCCAATAAGGATAACACTAAGCTATAAGTACAACCAGCGATCAATTTAGAGGCTTTGATAGTAAAGACTATACTTTCTGGGGGCATATTCAAAGGAGGAACTACAAGTATAAGCCGTGAGATTTATGAATCAGACAATGCAACAGAGCCGATAAGTACTATTGATGAGTCCAAAGTAGCTACTTTATACTATTACTTTAACTATATGATAAAAATTAGAAAATATCGAACATCAGCTTCTTCATGGGTCAATTCAAGACATCAGAGATTTCTTCAAGTCCATATTTGACAATCGACTTTGCACGATGCCCATGTTTCAATATCCTAATTTTCTTTATATTGATATTCTTATGATTCCCCACAAGATATGCCCATACAAGAGCCATACACACGAGCGCGATGAGTTTTTCGATTCTGTCAATGTACCTCATGCATGTCCTCTATATTGAATCCAGAGGATTTCATGACCTTGAAAAGAGTCTCGATCTGCCATCTGTCCTTGTATGTCTGTACAGCATGTTCAGGATGGTTGTAGCAAATGAGAATCTGAAGTTCAGGCTCTCCGTCGGAGTTTTTAAGCCGCGCACCGACCAGATATACATATTCATCTTTCATCATATAAAGCTTATGGAGGAGAAGTTCTTCACCGAGTCTGACGCGGTTGAACAGATGCCATGGCAGACTTTCTCACCGGACTTCGGATTTACGATCCAAAAGTTCTGCCGGATCCGTATGTAGTACCGTATCCTGTTTTTGTTAAGCCATGTAATCCATTCCTCGCTGACAAATTCCCTGTCTGCCACGAGACTATCGATACGTCCCGGACCGAAAATGTCGATAAACCTTTGTACAATAGCCTTGTGTTCCACCCAGTTGGAGTTCCCCGTTTGTACAAAAGCCTGAACAACAGCGGGAAAGCGTTGGTGCGATCCATGGAAAGAACCATCTTCTTTCTGACAGGAAGGAGGCTGAAAGTCATCCTTACAATAAGGTCAAGATTGAGGGCGTATTTAGCAAAGAAGCGTTGAAGCCTTCGCATGTTGGAATCCCGTTTCACGGTTGTAAGTATGGCCGCGGCCAACTTGTAAAGACTGACAGTCTGGACAATGCAAAGGGCATGGATTACGTATGTTATCAACTTTATGCGTGCCAGATTCCTTGTATTTCCGAAATACTCTTGCATAATCGGAAGAATTTGGTTAACTTTGACTAAGTCCTTGGATTTTTTCAGTAGTTCTCATGGAGAAAAGTTGACAAACTTTTCTTTTAAATTACTAAATATCAAGAATTTGAAAAGAATAACTATTTGAAATTTAAACATGTAGAAATATAATTTCAATTTTTATAATGTACTAAAAAGAAATTGATACAGGAATACTTAAACTATTATAATTATGCCGATACTGAGATATAAATTTGGCCAAGAGAGAGAAATTGTAAAGGAGAATGCTGAATTTGACGACTCTATTTTCCGTGACCAATATGTGCAAGCTCTTAGACTGACGAATGCCTTTGTTCGCGACAAAGAGAGCCAAACCCTTAAATGCGTAGCTTTCTGTGGGGATCGAGGAGAAGGAAAAACATCGTGTATGACAACGACACAAGGAATTATTGAACAGGTTAAAGAGAAATCTGACGCATATTCGTATGTGGATAAAATAGGATGCAAGGATCTTGCTAATACTAAATGTTCAGTCGTAGAAATTACCGACCCTTCTTTTTTCGATGACTCGCACAACATCCTTCAAATTACTATCGGGAAATTATATAATAGCTATCGTCGAAAGCAGGAAGAATGCAAGGTTGATTATGGAAAAAAGAACAAGCTGCTGGAAGCTTTTTCGAGAGTGAATGCATCTCTTTTGACCCTGCAAAAAGATGATATAGACTCAATAAACGACTTGCATAGGTTGGCGGTACTTGCCACAGGTATTACATTACGCGATCAGATTGCCGAATTGGTAAAAGAGTATCTAAACTTTATGGAGGCTGACATTTTGATTGTCCCCATAGATGACATCGACCTGAATATCGCCCATGCATACAGGATGTGTGAACAAATAAGGAAGTATCTATGCGTACCGCAATGTGTGGTGTTCCTCAGTCTGAAAATAGAGCAGTTACAGTATGTGGTGGAAAATGCTTTCGCAGCAACAATAAAAATCCCTAATATAGGAAAAGCCTCATATTCAAATGGATTCAACTCTGAAGAGATAGCCGAAATGGCAAAAAAATATATCAACAAGTTGGTTCCAGTGAACAGTCGTGTGGAGATGCCTAAAGCCTACAGCCTTGCTGAAGTTAAATTGGAGTTGCCAACAAGCAATGGTGATATCATGACGATGGAGAGTATGAAGAAGGGAGTACTTGAATTAATATACAATAGGACTCGTTACCTTTTTTATAATCCGGCTGATAGCATATCTCCGATTGTTCCGAACAATCTTCGAGACTTGTTTAACCTCATCGCTTTACTCGCTGCAATGGAAGAAATTCCAGATTCAAGGGAACCGACAAAAAAGCATGCTTTGGAGACAAACAAGAATATGTTCAAGCTCTATTTGTTCACAGTTTGGAAAAAGCGATTTGACATTAATACACAAAACAAACTTGATAGTCTTGTGACTTTTGATTATGGAACTTCGTTTAACAAGGAAATAATCGCGATTCTCTCAAAAAGGTTTGAGGAACAACTGAAAAAAGATTATCACGAACAGACAGAGGATGATTATCAAATAAGGGATACTGAAGCTAATATTTCTGATTTAAAATCAGAATCCTCTAAGGTTGATACCACCCCACAAACCATAATGCTTAAAAGCATATGTGCTACTGACAATTTTGGTTATAATGTTACTGCGGGGGACCTCTTTTATCTGTTTTCTATACTTGAGCGTGAAGTCTTGAGCGAAAACGATAATGCGCTTCTCTTTTTTCTTAAAAGTCTCTATTCAATAAAACTTTATGAAGCATATAACCAAGTTACTGAACTTGAAGGAATGGTCTATCCTGAAACTAACGATGAAGAAAAAGGACTCACTATTGTAGATAGGAGATTTGATCACTCAAATAAATTGCAACTTCTCACAGGAGGCAGCTATTTCACTTATTGTCCGGGAGATTTTATTCCTAAACCCTCAAAAGAAGTCGCTTATGATATAAGAATTATCAGTGGTAAAGAACTAAACGGCTTTTTATCTGAGTTAAGGGGCGGTTTTAAAGAAATGGAGGATTTAGAGAAAAAAGAGAATAAGACAGATGAAGAGAATAAGAAGGTAAAAGAATTCAACGCCCAACTTAATACAGCTGAGTTTTTCATTCTTACCACGAAATGTGCTGTGCCGCAAAAGAAAGCAGAAACAAAGGATTCGATCAGTTTAGTGAGAACGTTGGATTTCTTGCGTCATAATGTTGAAGCATGCCATTATAGAACATTTTATCCTGCTACCGGCTATTACCTCTTTGACATCATGTCGATTTTTGGCAATATGATAAACTTGGAACTTACATACAAGAAGTTTTATTATGTCAACGATGACTTTTATCGTTTCATCTTTAATCATCCTGGTTCGTTGCTTCACAAAATTACTGAAAAAAGTTCAGTTTCTCGACAATATATAAATTATAAGGACAATAATAAGCGTACACAGATGCATAGACTCCTATCTGATAGCATTATCCGAAACGCAGAAGTACTCACTTCGGTGAGAGATATAATAGTATCACAACGTAAAACCACACATGAGGGGGCACAACAGGAATTTGTAACCTTTTACAATAAAATTCAAAGTAGTGGAATGAAAACCCAAAAGACATCGCCTGATGGAGAACAAGATGAAATTACTTTTCATTTTCTTGAACCTATCAGTGAACTGTTGTCTAACATATTGGGTAAGAAGGAAAGGGGTAATCCTGATGAAGAGGCGGATATTTGGAGTAAATGTAAAAGTATTTTCGATTCAATATTCAATATAGAGCTAAAATCTCCTGATAATCTTTCATTGGAAGAAATTCTAAAAACAATCCGCAGGGCACAAATCCCCGTGACCATTAGGGGAAAATTGAAGACTATCCCCTACTTTAGTAAGATGGATGACGATGAATTGGAGTCATGGGTACCCAACAAACCGGATGGTACAAATTATACTAAAGAAGAAGCTGAAGAGATCATCACACAGAAATACAATAAAACATTTATGCAAAAAGATATAATAATCCCTGATAAACCTGAACAGGTAGAAATATCACAACAGGCAGAAATACAACAAGTTGACATGAATGAAAACGAACCAAACGGAGAGCCAGCACAGTAGTAATAGTTTTACAACTATCAAAATCCAAAGAAAGTATAAGTTTTTACCGAATTTGATAAATGGATCTAATCAGAAATACAATTGAAGGTTTACTGTACGATTTCCCAATTGAATTGATGGGGAATTACATCACAAAAGATGACTCTATAGATATCAACGAGATACTGATAGACATCATAAAACGAAAGGATGTCTCATTTACTCAAACAGATATTTCGTTGCTTTCTGAAGTGATTAATGATACATGGTGTACGGATGCTGAATTTGGTATTCATCCGGAAACATCCTCTTTGACTAACCGCATTTTACTATTGATGACAGAATTCTCAAAGCATGTGCTTAATCTTGCCGGTCTGCACAATCCTACTGTCCAATTCAACGAATTGTTGAGATGGCGTGCTCTTTCGCTTAAGGTGGGTGAGGATATATTGGTTCTTCCATTGCTTGCACGGTATGATACGTTATGCCGTATCAAAAGAAAACGCTTTTTGTGGCCGATGGTACTTGAACACGACAATCTGAGACTTAATGCGATTCTTGATGAAGAGTTGTCTGACACACATTCGCATATCAATGCAGCCACCGATGTATTCGAATTCAATTGGCTGAGATTAATGAACATGCCCGGACGAAAAAAGGACAAAGGTACTTTTTGGATATCAAGTGCAAAGAAAGACTACGACCTCATAAGCAGAGCGGGTAACAACCATTATCCACTTCCTTGTTGGACGGTGATTGCCGCTACTGTTCGAGCAATGCTATGGGCGTCAGTTACCGAGAATGAGGATGCTTGTCCCATTACCCGCGTTATGGTTGAAGAGATGCTTGAGTCTGAAGATTCGATTTATAATAAATTGGAATCACTAAATCCTCTCATTGCTACATTTTTAGAGAACGCCCTTGAAACGAGTAATGGAATAAAGATAGATTATGCTATTGATGCACGGGATTTTATCAGCGATGTCCCTTCTTCCCCTTATTTGATACATCATGGTGAGAGAAATTTCCTTTATCAATGGTTTAAAAGTTTTTTCGATAACGAACATGGGGCAAGAGAGAATGCGGATCTTATGCTTCTCTATCTGATAATTAAATGCAAAGTTCGTCGAGAATTTGTACAAACCAATAACCTCAGAGGTTTTGTGAATTTTCAAGATTATGACCATGAAAAGGCATCGACTTTGGACACAGAAGAAGAAAAATGGGAAAAAGCTTTTAGGGAGATTACCTATAAATATGCTGTGCAGACTTCTTGCGGAGACAAAAAGAGATTCAATCTTGAAGCGCGAGTTACCCCAAAAAGCATAAGAGGCGTGCGTAAGATGAATTATAGGCACGCCATATTTGGAGACTCCGATTTCCTTCAACGTGATGACAATCCATCTATAACCTTAATCGCTCATTTTATAAAGGGGGTAGATAAACAGAAGAATGAATTCACATGCCGACATGCTGATTTACGGAAAACACTAAAAAAACAAATGAACCAAATCATTAATAGAATTGGAGAGTATTCTATGGGTAATGGTCCCCATTTGATAGGACTTGACGCAGCCGGTTCGGAACTCGGATGTCCACCTGAAGTGTTCGCCCCTTTTTTTCGTTATGCAAAATTACACGGATTGACCAACTTAACCTACCATGTCGGAGAGGACTTCTATGATGTTGTGGATGGACTGAGAGCGGTGGACGAAACGATACATTTCATGAATTATTCCGCAGGATGCCGTATCGGTCATGCACTGGCTTTGGGAGTAAATCCATTTGATTTTTATGAAGAACGGCATCATTATATCATTATTCCAAAACAAACACTGCTTGACAATCTTGTGTGGCTTAAATACACAGCTGCATCCAACAATATAAGCCTTAACCCCGAGACTCTCTTACTGATTGATTGTCAGTTTTCCATATTATCTTCGGAGCTTGGTTATTCGACAATTTCATCTGACATGAACGACTATCAACAAAGCATGAATATGCGAGGTGATTGGATAGACAATTCTGAAGAGCCTGAGGATATTGGAGGTTGTTATTTCAAATGGTCTCCAATAACTTCTGCAGTTGTTGCTCCACAGAGAGTATTTGATTTATGGGAGCATTATAATCATTCAGAATGTTGCAATCGAATTGGAAAAAAAGTGACGGTGATTCAAGTTCCTCTTTCATTTGCCACCGATGTCGCCAAAGTACAAGAGTCCATTCTTTGGAATTTAGAGAAGCAGGGAATAGTGATTGAAACCAATCCGACATCCAATCTGCGGATAGGTCGGTTCAATAGATACGACCAGCATCCGATCTTCCATTTCCATTCCATAGATGCAAAAGAGGGAAGGCATTCAATGTTGGTTAGTATCAACACGGATGACAAGGGAATATTCTACACTTCACTCAAAAATGAATTTTCACTATTAGCTATAGCATTGCGAAAAGAAAGAAATGCTGATGGGACTCTGAAGTGGAGTGATTTGCAAATAGAAAACTATTTGAAGCGTATAGCTCATTATGGCAATATTTCACGGTTCCGAGAGACATATACTCCTTCGGGGGAGGAAGTAGAGTTTGAATCAGTCCATAACCACTAAACTGGGTTCTTACAGGGATATTGGTCGTTTTGCCAAGAAGACGAGGTTACAGAAAGATTAGACCATGATATGGTTGGTGACTATGTGTATATCGGCGAATGCACCTGATAGGTGCAGGTACTGTGCTCCGGCAAGGATAAGCATCGGTTCCAATTGCAGGCGGACACGAAGGCGAAACGAATGACGGACCGGGAATGAAAAGGCGGAAAGCGGCAGTGACGACACACCAAACCTGCCACGAAAGGCAAGGCACGCACCCTCAATGGATATTGCCGCCCCGTCAAACGAGCTGAAAAAATATCCTAAGCTTCCCACGGCAGATTGCGGTAAGCCCCGAAAGATGCGCCGGCTCCCTTCGTTGTTTGCCGCAAAGAACCTTCAGAAAATGACAAGAGTATGGCCGACACCCGGATAAATCCGGCCTGTCGGCCATACTCTTGTCTGTAATAGGAAGAAGGGTACTCGGTCATTCCTCTTCCTCAAAAGAAAGACTTTCCACCTGTCTGTTAATAACTTTTCAGTCAATGGAATCTTTCAGATTGATTATATCCACAATCGAATAATGTCTGATCCCGTTCTCCTCTTCCGTAAAACGCAGACGTCCGCTCAAACGTTATGTCTCAATTCTACCGGATCGAGATTTATCAGTTCACAAACTTCATCGGGCAACATGGAGAGCTCTACACAGTTGTCCTCGCAGATATGTTGCAGAACGGCCAGCATGTTGAGGGACTTCTTGTAACTTCTCACGAGTGCGGCGAACAAGCCGCTTTCAACCTTAATCATCTTTTTCATAACCTTTTATTTTTAGAGTGTTTTCTTTTGCACGTCCGAACGGCAGTAGTAAATCTTCCCCTTGTCACGGTGGAAAGGCAACGAACTGTCATTGCGACGTCTTAAAAGTGTCCTGTCGGACATCTTGGTAAGCAGGCGCACGCCTTTTGAATCCCAATATCTCGCTGTCGGGCAAGTTATGTATGGCAGGAGCCTATAACTCCTCAATGTTGGTTACTTTGGCGAGTATGGTAGAGCATGTGGGTCATCTGCCCACCCGATGCAGTTCTTCTGTTATTCATAATGACCTTATTTTTATTGTTTATGGTGCAATATTACAGAGATATTATAAGGCTATTAGTTACTCAACCGTTGAGCAACCGCCAAACAAAGACAGAAAATGCCAATTGGGGACAAAAAATAGCCGGGAGATGCTATTCCCGGCTATCCAATAAATAATAAAGAGGCATCAATAAGTTGTGCCTTCAATTCTTAATATATTAATAATCAGATTTATACAAAAAAAATAAATGGCAGTATATTTTGCTATATTCCAAATATTGCCTACCTTTGTATAAGAGTTATTTGATACTATGCAAAGCAGTGTAACCTGAAGCAGAACTTCTATCACCAAGTCGTTACCTACATCTTTTAAACTACCCATATTTACCTTATCTTCAGAGAGTTATGTCAAAATACTTGGTTTTAAGTGTATGAAACTAAAGTTTCGCACCTTGAAACTGTTGGTTTCAAGGCAGGACACAACTCATAAGTACGAGGATAATAAATTAAACAACTAATCCATTGATGGCTGATACTATTTATTTTCGAGCAGCGTCTTTATTTTGTCTTTGTTTTCTAGGTGACAGCATTATTGCCATCACACTGCTGTCACACTGTGCTGTCACACTATTAAATACTTATACTCTGCAAGTTAGATTATAATCCGTGACAGATGACAGATATATTTTATTTTTTATTTCATAGAGATGCTGATATGACTAATTTAATACTTTATATATCCTTCTTGTTCATACGCTTTCCCATATTTATGAATCATTGCCACCAACGGCCTTAAACGTGCGTCAGAAACCAACATAGCCCTATAACGCAAATACTGATTATCATAAAGCTGCCGGTTTCCGTCCTTGAGGCGTTTCTCCACATCCGCAGGAATGAAAAATTCCGCACGGTTGCCCAATTTGACATAGAATTCATTTAAAAAGATAGAAATGCCAGCCAAATCTATGTCTCCGAAATGAATATAGCGATTGGGAATTATCTTTAGCCAGTTACACAAATCCTTCGATTGCGGATAACGGGACACGAAAAGAACTTTCATTCCTTCAAACAAGTACTTTTGGGCACGGATATGCTGGAAATTTTCTCCATTCTCTATACCCACTACTACAACATCTTCAGGAATACGGAAATATTCGTAATCCTGCATGAAAATAGAAGTGCCTTGCAAGGGAGAAAGCACACATGGTTCGCCATGAAACGTAGCTTCTATAGGCGTATAACAATTAAGGAGAAAACCTTTGAACGTACGGGTATATCTCAATTTAGAGTCCCCCGCCTTCGCCACTTGCTCCGAACGTGACACTTCATCCGGACAGTTCTTCATCTCAATCCAATCTTCCAGCTCCATGCCGGAAGTATAATTCTGGGAGATGTAGATACGGCATCCTTCCGGGTCAATCATACGAAAACTACGCTTACTCCCTCGGGGAACAATAGTGATGATTCCCTCATCCATTAATCTATTTGCTATCAGTCCATCAAACTTTGTGTAAGGTATGAGCTCGCCGCCCAGCATTTTCATAACCAGCCTCGCCATTGCCAATGTAAATAAACTGCCACTCATTTTTCTATCTTATTATAGGTTAACAATGGGACAACCTGGGTATTTGACCGCCCGTCTTTACTCAATAAATAGGTATAACGATAGTCTTCCACATTGTAAGTAGTGGGAGAACTGTTTACCAACAAAATATTCCGGCAATTGGCAAAGTCCAAAATACCTTTCACATTGTTGGGGTGTAACTTGCCTATTTCATCCATCATACAATGGATTTTAAAGTCACCAAACTTACGTGACGCCTTTTCTTTGAACACATTAATCAGCATGATATTGACCATTGCTTTTACCAGAATATCCGTGCCGTCAGAACCTACATTGGCAATCTTCTCCACCCATCCCGTGTCGTTATCATTCTCTTTCACGCGGAACTCCAGTTTGAATGTATCGGCAAGCGCCAACCGTCTGCGTCCCGGCTCGTCGAGCAGGAATTTCATAAACGACAACAAATGCCGGACAGCCATCGCATTGACATCTTCACGGGAATCCTGCGAGAACAAGTCAACCTTTCCCATATTATATTGGTTCTCATCACTAAAACGTTTAATCTCCAACAATAGCTGCATTAGTTTATCGCTGCTCTGAAGCGGGCGAAGAGCTATTTCCTTTATTACTCCGGCAAAATTCCGCTTGACAAAATCGTCATTGATATCCTTTATTGTTCTGTGTATCTCGCTTTCATTACGGGTCAGTCCTCCCACTTCCTGCGAAATCCGGCGGATTATATCCGTATACCGTTCACTGATATGTTTCTGATAATCGGAAATCTTATCATTATCCACAAACTCGCACAGATTGGAAGCGAAATCATAGTAATCCTGTTCTCCAACCAGTTCCGTACGGAAATGAAACGTGTTTTTTGACGAGAAGTTTCCATTGAACTGCGTCACCGCTTTCTTGAATTCTTCTGTTTTTCTGATAGTGGATACGATGAGCGACTTCAACTCTTCCACAATAACATCGCAATTTTTCCGAGTAGGCTTTTCTCCTATTTCTGTCACAGAAGGCGGACAGAAAGTTTCATCTTTCCGGAACATATCCACTTTATTCAATCCATCCTCCAATAAGTGCAATTCCTTGTTAATCCGGTCGAGGTGCTCGTCCGCCCCTTTTTTCTGAACCTGCAACTTCTCCTTTTTCAGAGCGAAACGTTCGTCCAATGCAACTAGCTTCGCATCCTGTTCTTTCTTCCGGCTTCGCGTAGCAGGTTCTTTATCAAACAGTTCCTCCTTGTCTCTTTCAAAATAAAGAACTTGCGGGCGGGATTTACCTATATAATCTAATTCTTTATTTATTTCGGCAAGCCTGTCATCATACTTGCGGATAGTGACCGTATCAGCACCCTTTCCATTCAATTCATTCTCCTGCGCCTGCTTCAATTCCTTTTTCCGCTCCGCAGTTTGCTGTTTCATCCGCTCTATCTCTTGCTGAATGCCGGCAACAAACTCCTCCAGTTCCTTCCGGAGTTCCGTCCTGCTGTCATTATACACTTTCCGGCAAGCTTTCAACAGTTTTTCCCGTTCCTCCAAATGCTTCTCCTTCTCTCCTTCCGCCACATAAAGACGATGTCCGATTTCATTCAGTTGCGCCTGCAATTCTTCGGTACATCCTCTTTTCCATTCCTCTTCCTTCGTCTTCCATGAGGCGTAATCAGCCTGCAAATTCTTCAATTTTGCAGGAATCTGCATTCGCTCGGCTTCCATCAGATGTTGTTCTTCCAAAATACTATGTATTTGCTTCGAATACTTCTTCTCCAAAGAAGAAACAGCTTCCCCCTCTTCTTCCGTCAGTCGGGTGAGACGGTCGGTACAGAGTTGCCGGGCTGCTTGTTGCCTATCGCGCTCCTGCTTCATTTCCTCGGGAGTGCGGACAGAACGCTCGATTGCTGTCAGATTGAGTGAAACGCCGAACAAAGTAGCTTCCTTATTCACTAATTGAGGTTGCAGTTCATTGTTGTACAACACCAGTTCCTCATCCGCCACCTTGCCTATCGTCTCCTGCCAATCCGGTTTGTTCTTCTCCAGCCATTCACACAAAGAACCTTTTCGTTTCTCAATCAAGGCATCCAATGTTTGTAACTGTTCTTCAATCGCGCTCCGTTCTTTACGAACGGTCTCCATCTTTGCCTGAAATTCCCATTTCAATTTTTCCACTTTCCATTCACACTCCTGCCTCAACTGCTTTATTTCTCCTTGTTGCTGACGGATGCTATGTTCCAGTTCCTTGTCCTTTTTGCGCAGTTCGTTGATGCCGTCTTCACAATCGGACATTTCCTTTTGATGGGGATGTTCGTATTTCACCTTTTGAAGTTTCAGGTTACACTGTGCCTGTTCGTCGCGCAACTGCCGGATACGATTATCCACAGTCTGCACTTTCTCTTCTTGCGTTGCCCTTACTTTTTCTTCTTCCACACGAAGCTGTTGCATCAATTCTTCCTGCTTGCCGGCAATCTCCGCATTCCGAGCATTTATCCGTGCTTGCTGGCTATTCTCAAAAGTACGGAAATCAGCTTCCAGTTTCTCAAACAGCAATCGGTACTTACTCAATACGTCCTCATAAGCTCTTGTCAGTTCCGATTTCATATTCCGGACTTGTTCAAGTTCCTGAATCAGTAATTCTTCGCAAGATACCCGTTTGATGATTTCTTCAATCTGCATCTGCTCGTAATGCAGACGTTTCTCACGTATCTTTTTGAGCAAATCGTTTATTATACCTATATCCCTAATCAAGCCATCACGCTCATTGGTGTACTTTTGTTGCAGTTCACCCATAAGCCGCAGCAACCGTTCACGTTCCGTCTCCGCTTTAGCCTGTTCTTCCTTCACTAACGGAATCTCATGCAAAGCCTGTTTCTCCGCAAAGTTAAGCTCCGCACGCCCTTCACCAATCTGCTTTTGAGTATAAATCAAGTCACGATAGGCGTTCATTACTTTCTCCGCCATCTTCCGGACAGGCACTTCTCCATTCTTGTTCTTTGTAAACCAAAGCATCACGTCCCTGTATTCCTGCTCGAATTCCTTTATCTGGCTACGATAGAAGTCCAAATCGACAGAAATATCCTCATCACTCATCGAACGGATAATGGTATCTTTTATAAAGTCAGCATCCAGTTTGGAATTTAAAAAGACGTTCTGTATCGTACGGGGAATATTCTGATATTTTGCACTTTCCACAATGGCAAACTTGCGGTAAGGTATCATTTCGTGCTTGCGGTTATTACCGAAAATAATGTCCCGATACATTTCATAGCTAGTCACTTGTGCAGTAATCTGAATCTTCGAACCGATATGTTCGCGGATGCGTCCCCACTCGGAATGTACCACATTGTGTTCGTCAATGAACCAGTCCTGTTGGAATGGCGCATCAATAAAACGGAAAAACACCCGTCCCTGGGATTTGGCAGCTACCACACAATACGCCCCATTCTCCCGCATCACCTCATAGATAATGTAAGAATTGGCGTATGGAAAGTAAAAAGCATCGAAGCTTTTCTTCTCCTTCGGAATGCCTAGTCTTAGTTTGTCAGCATTATAAAAGAATAGGATGGCACGGAGCAGCGTACTCTTACCGACACCTTGCGTACCTATAAAATGTACGTTCCCATCCAACTTCACTTCCGCATACGGAATATGGGCACTGTTCAGAAAAATAATCTTATTCAGGTATCTCATCTTGCACCTCCTCTGAAATTGTGATACAATCAACCAAGTCCTCCATATAATGGAAAGCCGACAATACTTTATACGTCCCGTCAAGTTCGTTTTCTTTCTCTATCAGTCCTATACTCTCCAGTTCTTTCAGCAGTTTGCCGACAACTTCATCATATTTCTTCTTATCCGAAAACAGTTTAGTTGCCTTTTCTTTCAGTTCGATATCGCATCCTATCTGAATCTCAATATCAGCAGCACGAAACAGAAAGCCCGGGCCGAATGCCGAATGATAGGTTTTCAGGAAACTCAGGTAATCAATCCACTTCTGAATTGCTTCCAGTTTACGTTCCAAATCGACTTTCGATTCCTTGCGAGTAAAGTAGTAATAACCGTCACCGCCTTCCAGATAAAAACCGATGCCTTTGTAGTAATCATAATAATCGGGCAAATCTTCCTCAATGGCATCATACAAGCGTTTCACTTGGGTAGAGACACTATTGGAAGAAATGAATCCCCCTTTGCTAAGTATATTAAATATCTCTTCAGTATATTTCATAGTCATCTGTTTTTAGCATTCAGCATACATCATTTGGCATATATTAAAGGGTATTCCACTTCATCGGAGATTTCATAAGTATCCGTAAAGCGAAGTTCGTCGGCATACTGTGATGCCAGTTGGCAGAAAAAGATTAATTTCTCTCCACGTGTCACCTCTTTCCGGTAGCGATAGTTCATCACAAAAGAGAACAGGTGGGTGCTGGACGCCATAAATGAATTATGCACTTCCTGCAAGTTTACGGTATCTATCATTTGCGACTGCCCATCCAGGTATCCTTCCGGAATGGCATCTGCCAGTTGTTTCATTCCTTTCGGAGAATTTTTCTGCCGCGCAACAAGTTTCTTCAAAATCTGAAAAGCCTCATCGGAAGTCCGTAGATTATCAATGGAAAGCTTGATGCGATAACCGACCTGCGGCTCCATCCAGACAGGATTTTTTTGTGCGGCAACAGAACGGATGCTTGTATGTTCTTCCAACAAGAACTGGTCTTTCAAGTACTTCAACTTCTTTACTTTCTCAAAGATACGGTTCTGATAATCTATCAGATTCAGATAATGGATGATTTGTTTCTGGATTTCAATCAGGTTATGGTACGAGTCATTTAGCTGAAGTTTCACGTCACTTACTACATTCCGCATTTGTACGTCCATCGCCACCCGGAAAAAAACAGGCTGTCCGTAGTCTATCAATTCCTCACTTTTACGGATCAGCAGAGCAATATTGTTCCGTTTCTCATCAAGGCGGACAAGTTTGGTTTTCTTTATCTTATAATTCGGTTCGTTCTTATAAGTATTATCCATGTTCCTTTTCAAGTCCATCACATTGCGGACTGTAGTCAGAGCGATGTTTTTCAGGCAGCGTTTCACTTCACGCTGGTAGTTGTATTTACGTTGTTCGTTATTCTCTTTCAAGTAATAGTCAATGTTTTCATTCAGTCGTGTCAGGTAATCCTGCACGAAAGATACATTGATTTCTTCATTTACTTCGAGTACATCTTCAAAGAATTTCAGATAAATATCCTCCATTTCAAGGAAGTCGCCAGTGTCCCGGATGACTCCATAGTCTATCAGATAGCGGATACGCTCTTCTTTGTACTCTGTCATTTCAAGCGCATAATCGTAGCGGAACGAAAGAGATTTCCGTTTAGCAAACATTTCTTTCAAGAGTTCTTTCTCCCTGTCGAGACTCTTGACCAGTTCTTCTATGGAACGAAAAGTACTCATCTAATTCACTATTCTTCCAAATTCATAATATGTCTCATTGCAGGATATTCTTCCGCAATCGTCCTTTTCTTAATTATTTCTGCCACAACACTTTTTATACTTCTTCCCGCTTCCACAGGGACAAGGATCGTTCCTTCCGACCGTGTGTTCGGAAGGCATGCCACGAAACAGATTGTCTATCCTTGCCTGCATTTCCGGAGTAATGTCCATACCGGCAGCCTTCATATTCGGACCTGCAACAATGCGGGGAGGATTCTTTCTAAATTTGTCTTTTTGAAATAAAACGAATGCCTCCTCTGAAGAATAGCCTTTCAAGAACCAACGGGGACAATGATTCACATAATCCATAAATAGTTCAACGGCCTCTTGCAGTTCCTGCATGGAAGAAAGTTTGTGGCTAATCATTGAAGTAATAATAGACATTGAATTTTCTTCCGTTTGAGCAGTAAACCACAAATATGCCAAACTACTATCCGCCTTTTCTTCCGTATATCGCAGTTTCTTCATCATATACTCCTTCAATTCATCCCAACACGGATTAGGAATGATACTCAATGGCATCATGCCCGCTGAAAAGGCTTCCTCTTTAGAAAACTTCTTCCTGTCCGGTATATCACGGCGCAGATACAATTGCTCCTCCAAAGATTCAAAATCATCCAAAAAAGGAGACTCTATGTAAAGGTTTGTATTATAACCATCTTCCACTTCAAAGGTTAGTCGCTGTATCAATGCCGAATTAGCCAAACTGTCAGCTACTTCTTCTTTTGTCACTGAATGCTGCAAATAACCTACCAGTATATACAATAAGTCCGAATAAGAGAGAAAACCATATAAATTTACGATTCCACAGGCATACTGTTCTATCATAAAACGAACAGATTGCTTTTGGGAAGTCAACAGTTTATTCAGATAAGGAGCTACTGCCTCACGCAATTCATCGCAGATCATATAACGGACTTTACTCTCATCCATGTGACTACAGTCCGTTGCTATGAAAGAAAGAGTTTCCAAAGTAGTCACCAAAAAAGAATTTGTACATTCTACGTAACTACCAGATCCCGCTTTCACTAACTTATCAAGTAATGCCAGTTCATAATGCGTCAACCGGGAAAGCCACATTTCAGGACAGGTCAAAACAGCTTCTGCAAAATAAGTTACATACTCATCCTTGTGCAACTTGGTAGGAACAGGTAAAAGCAAAATTTTCGCCATCCTCTTTAATTCCTCTTTTGTATTCATCTTCAAGCCATCCACCAATTTCAATGACGGCTGAAACAATTCCGACTGACATTTTAACATAATATCTATTCACTTATTGATTAATTCACAAAAGTAGGAATTTCTTATCCGACATCACTATTTTGGGATGAGAATTTGCAAAGGCAATTACTATTTATACCTTTGTGACTTCAATAGAGAATGTGATTTCAATAGAGAATTAGTAACCCGTTAAAAGAGGAAATTGATTATGCGTTCATTCATAGTGCTTCTTTGTTTAGTACCCACCCTCCTGCTTGCCCAACAAAGCAAACTTGAAACACAGTTGAAACAGGCAATCAAAGATAAGAAAGCTGAAATAGGGATTGCCGTTATCATTAACGGAAAAGATACGGTAACTGTCAATAATGACATTCACTACCCGTTGATGAGCGTATTCAAGTTTCATCAGGCGTTGGCATTGGCCGATTATATGGGAAAGAAAAAACAATCACTGGACACCCGGTTACCAATCAAAAAATCAGATTTAAAGCCGGATACTTACAGTCCGCTGCGAGATAAATATCCGCAAGGGGGAATTGAAATGAGTATTGCCGACCTGTTAAGATACACACTTCAGCAGAGCGATAACAATGCTTGCGATATTCTTTTTAACTATCAAGGTGGTCCGGAAGCTGTGAATAGGTATATTCATTCATTAGGAGTTCGGGAGTGCGCCATCGTCGGAACAGAAACAGCGATGCACAAAGACTTGAATCTGTGTTATCAAAACTGGACCACTCCGTTAGCTGCTGCCGAATTATTGGAGATATTCCGCAAGAAACCTTTGTTTGCAAAAGTGTACAAAGACTTTATATATCAGACAATGGTGGAATGTCAAACCGGGCAAGACCGTTTGGTTGCTCCGTTGCTTGATAAAAAAGTAACCGTAGGTCACAAAACCGGAACGGGAGACCGGAATGCGAAAGGACAACAGATTGGTTGTAACGACATCGGTTTCGTTCTTTTACCCGATGGACGTATTTATAGCATAGCTGTCTTCGTGAAGGATTCTGAAGAAAACAGTCAGGCGAACAGTATGATTATCGCCGATATTTCCCGCATCGTTTACGAATACGTAATACAGCATTAAGAGCGACACAAAACACGTTCGGTGCGAATCAGGATTGAAACAAAGTAAAAAGTAATAGGAATTAAAAAAACATTTATATGAAACTGCATCATATTGCCATTTGGACCTTCCGGCTGGAAGAATTAAAAGAATTTTATGTCCGCTTCTTCGGAGGAAAAAGCAATGAGAAATACATTAATCCCAAGAAAGGATTTGAGTCATACTTTGTCTCTTTCGGAGAGGGAACTGACTTGGAACTCATGAGTCGTACAGACGTACAAAACACCCCCATTGAAGAAAACAGGGTCGGATTGACACACTTTGCTTTCACCTTTCCCAGCCAGGAAGAAGTATTACGTTTCACCGAACAGATGCGTTCGGAAGGATATACCATCGCCGGTGAACCGCGTACTTCGGGAGACGGATACTTTGAAAGTGTTGTGCTCGATCCTGATGGAAATCGGATTGAATGTGTATATCAGGAAATAACAGGAGGAGGAGAAGGAAAAGGGGAAGGAAAAACAGAAACAGCAATCGGAGCTGAAACTGAAGTTGGACCGGAAGCTGAAGCTAGACCAAACACCGAAACAGAAAGTATTCATTCCGTAACGCTCGATACAGAACGCTTGCTTCTCCGCCCTTTTGAAGAAGAAGATGCAGAAGCATTTTTCGCCTGTTGCCAAAACCCAAATTTGGGGAACAATGCCGGATGGCCGCCCCACCGAACATTGGAAGAGTCCCGCCGTATACTCCATTCCACATTTATTAATCAGGAAGGTATATGGGCAATGATACTAAAAGAAACGCAACAACTGATCGGTTCCGTAGGAATCGTCCCCGATCCCAAACGGGAAAACCCACAAGTGAGAATGTTGGGTTATTGGCTCGACGAGACTTATTGGGGCAAAGGATATATGACTGAATCAGTGCAAGGCGTTCTCAAATACGGTTTTGAAAAATTGAAACTAAGCCTCATCACTGCCACTTGTTATCCACATAATAAACGTTCGCAGAAAGTACTGAAAAAGAACGGTTTCATCTATGAAGGAACCCTCCATCAGGCAGAACTGACTTACAACGGAAATATCTACGACCACCAGTGTTATTATCTCCCCGGCATCTCCCAACCTACTCCGGAAGATTATGAAGAAATCCTCCAGGTATGGGAAACGTCCGTCCGTCACACGCATGATTTCCTGACGGAAGAAGATATCCAGTTTTACAAACCACTGATGCAGGAACATTATCTACCAGTCGTTGAACTTTTTGTTATCCGCAATGCCAACGGAAAGATTGCCGCTTTCATGGGACTAAGCGACGAACTGATCGAAATGTTGTTTGTACACCCTGACGAGCAGGGAAAAGGATACGGCAAACGATTAATAGAATACGCAAGAGACAAAAAACAGATGGATAAAGTAGATGTCAACGAACAGAATGAAAAGGCACTCCAATTCTATCTCCATCTGGGATTCCAGATCATTGGCAGAGATGAAACGGACAGCATGGGTAAACCTTTCCCCATTCTTCATTTACAACTGCCGGAAGCCAATCCCGGTAACAGAAATTAATCTCAAACAAACATCAGTTGAGTAATGCCCCAAGCAATTGTTGAGCTAATCTAATGATAAAAGAAAAGAAACATGAACCTACGTGCCAGATTATCCGAACGTGTACACATTGAAGATATCAGAGAAGTACTCCATTTCATACAGGACGACAAGCGTCTTAGAGAAGAAGTCTACCAGCTGATATTCGACGAAGACCACATTGTTTCCTATCAGGCATTGTGGGTATGTACCCATTTCTCCAAAGCAGATGTAGAATGGTTAAGCCAGCGACAGGACGAGTTGATTGACGCTGCCATGACCTGTCCACATTCGGGAAAACGGAGAATGATCCTGAACCTGATATGCCAGCAACCTGCCGCCGACTCGCCACGAGTGGATTTCCTCGATTTCTGCATGGAACACATGATATCCCGTGAAGAACCAGCCGGTGTGCAATCTCTCTGCATGAAACTGGCTTATCAACTGACGCGCTCCATCCCGGAACTGCAACAGGAATTACGTACCATGCTGGAAATCATGGAACCGGACTTACTGGTTCCTGCCATCCGCTCTGTACGAAGAAACACCCTAAAGGCTATGAAAGCAAAGAAAAATTGATTGTTTTTATCACTTTCATTTCAATAAGTACAAATACGTATTTAGCTGTCAAATAAGAATATACCTATCAATCAGAGTATATTCAGATGGAATATTTGAGATATACCCGTCACTGAAATCTGAATACCGATACAGAAAGTAAAAAAGGCTACGAGCTTATTAATGATTTGATTTCCCACAGGTCCCAATTTCTGAATGAACCTCTGTCCTTGCGAAAGAAACACATAGAAGATGGCCGCCATACAGATAATGACAAGCGCAATGACCAAATAATTAATTCCGGTTTGCAATAGTTTGCCTTTGACACTGGCGGACGCCATCAAAGTAAAGATGACCGATATGCTGCCCGGTCCGATACTGATAGGAAACGTGATGGGATAAAATATCTTCTGCTCGATGTTTTTCCATCTGAAGCCGTCTACATTCTTACTGGCTTCTTCTTTATCAGACGAACCCGAATCGCCCAACAGCTCCATTGCCGTCTTACAAATCAATATTCCACCTCCCAACTGAATAACGGGAATAGCCAAACCGAAAATCAATAGAAACAGATGCCCTATCACCAATGTCCCTACACCGATCATTATAAAATTGAGCGTCAGCTTCTGAATGGCTGCTTTCCGTTGTTGAGGATCAAGGTCTGTAAAAAATCCATTGACAACAAAACCGTTTCCCAGAGGATTTATCACCGGAAACAGCGCCATAAACGATGACGAAAATATAATGAGAAGATTACTTAATGACATAATACCTGTTTTTTTGATACTTTATTAATATCTGATACTTATCTAAAACATAAATGGAACGTTATTGTTTTGAGAATATGTTTTTGCGGAATGAATTCGCATCCGTTGGATTCCCTGTAAAAGCAGCTTATAATAAACCTTTAACTAGAAATTAAAATTATGTGTACAAGAGTCGTTTATTCGGGAAAGAATGAAATGGTGGCAACCGGCCGGTCTATGGATTGGAAAACAGAAATGCACAGTAATCTTTGGGTGTTTCCCAAAGGTATGGAGAGAAATGGAGAAACGGGAAGCAACTCTTTAAAATGGACTTCCAAGTATGGCAGTGTGGTAACTTCGGCTTTCGAGATTGCCAGCACAGACGGGATGAATGAGAAAGGTTTGGTTGCCAATCTATTATGGTTGCCCGAAGCAGAATATCCGATCAGGGATCAAAGCAAACCGGGACTTGCCATTACTGCATGGGTGCAATATATGCTGGATAACTTCGCCACCGTAGACGAGGCCGTGGCCGCCATTGATGAAAATACTTTTCAAGTAGTATCGGATATGATGCCGGATGGCTCCCGCCTGGCAACCCTACACTTATCCATTTCTGATGCAACAGGTGATTGTGCGATATTCGAATATATCGGTGGAAAGCTGACTGTCTACCACAGCAAGGAATACAAAGTGATGACCAACTCCCCAACCTACAACAAGCAACTGGCACTGAACGAGTACTGGAAATCAATAGGCGGATTGAGTTTCCTGCCCGGAACCAACCGTCCATCCGACCGTTTTGCAAGAGCCAGTTTTTATATCAATGCCCTGCCCCAAACAGATGATGTGAGAATAGCCATAGCAAGCGTATTCAGCGTTATCCGAAACACTTCTGTTCCTTATGGCATCTCTACTCCCGAATTTCCGGAGATTTCCACCACACAATGGAGAACGGTATCGGATAGTAAAGATCTGCTCTATTTCTTCGAATCGAGCCTGACTCCCAATACGTTCTGGGTAAATCTTCGGGAAATCGACTTGTCAGAAGGGGCTCCGGTACTCAAATTATCTATCGCCAATGGTGAAACTTATCACGGAAATGCAACCAAAGACTTTAAACCGGCACAGCCGTTCAGATTCATGGGAGTAAAGGGGTAAACGGGAATGTACATAAACTTATCCTTACTGATAGCCCAAATAAAAATCGTTGTAGGTATTCACGAGAAGTCAACGTCAGCCCCCTGATTGGCGTGGAGAAAATTAATACAGAAAAGACTGATATATAAGAGATTGATGCAGAAAAGAAATAGTGACGGTATCCGCTTGTAATAGTGACGGTATCGTTGTCATATACCGTCACTATCCTTATCGGATACCGTCACTATCACAAGTAGATAGAATCTGTGTCTTTTTCAGCTTATTATTAATTGAAATAATAAAGGAACACAGCAATTCCTTCAAGTGCTTTTTTCGGTTGGTCTTTTATTTCGATAGCAAACTTGATTTCCGCTTTTGCCACACCACGCAGATTAGTCAGCGAGTGCAAAGTAGTCACCAAACGGATGCTCTGTCCTGACAGTACAGCCTGACCGAATTTCATTTTGTCCATACCGTAGTTAATCATCATTTTCAGGTTATTTACCTGGATAATCTGATTCCACAGATAAGGAAGCATAGACAATGTCAGGTAGCCGTGAGCAATCGTGCTATGATAAGGGCTGTCTACTTTAGCACGTTCCGTATCTACATGAATCCATTGATGATCCAGCGTTGCATCAGCAAAAAGATTGATACGTTCCTGCGAGAGTTCCACGTAATCGGAAACACCTATCTGTTGGCCTACTAGTTTTTCGAATTCTTCGTACGAATTGATAATTACTTGTTCCATAAGTCTTATCGTTTTTATGGGGGTTATTTATTTTTTAAATTGGGGACAAAAATAGGAAAAATAAACTGATATGCCACCAAATTAGTAAATAAAAGCAAGGAATGAAGAATTTGTGTATGCTTTACAAACCGGAAGCCTGTTTCAGTGCTTCTGTCAGAATACTGTACCCTTTACCATTCAAATGTAAATCGTCGAGAGTCAACTCCGGATTCAGCCTACTATCCTGCAATAAACGATTGAATACGTCCAGATAGACAATATCTGTTCCTTGCAATTTTTCGTGTATCTTCCGGTTAAGGATCTGGATAAATTTATTCACAGCCGTACTGTAATCATCGTAATCATTACGCGGAAAAATACAGAAAAGATATGTTTTCAGTGAAGGGACGGCAAGAACCGCTTTTACATAACGCTCCACATATTCATCTATATTTTCATCGTTCAACTGATAAATATCATTGGTTCCGAATTGAACAACGACCTGGCAATCGGAAGTGTCTACCGCAAAGGACTCCACATAGGCCAGTCCTTCACCGGGAGCACCATAGTTCAGACATTCCCATTGCGGGAAATAAATATCCAGTGCCCAAAATGCCATGTGACTGTTGCCAAGAAAGGCAAATTTAGGTTTTTCTTCTATCCTATCCATACAATTTCATTCAAGCGTCTACGTTATCTCACTCAAACTCTCAAACAAATATAGAATAAAATTCGCGGATTTACGTTACTTTTGCAAAGGTAATCACATTCATATATATAAACCGATGATACATTTTTTCAAGAAACCCGTTTCTCACCTTGCGTTGCCGGAGAAATTCACTTATCCTTTCCATTATACCCCTCATCCATTGTGTGTGTTGGCTGCGGAAGAAGTGAAAGAATATATTGCAAGCCGGAAAGAATGGCAAGAGGAATTGGCTTCCGGAAAGATGTTTGGAGTGTTGATTGTGCAAACGGACAACGGAATAACAAACAACGAAGAAAATCAGATTGGTTATCTTGCAGCTTTCTCCGGCAATCTGGCCGGAAAGAATCTGCATCCTTATTTCGTTCCTCCTGTTTATGACCTATTACAACCGGAGGGATTCTTCAAAATCGAAGAAGAACAGATTTCTGCCATTAATATCCGTATTCGTGAATTGGAAAACAGTAGTTCTTATCTCGATTCAAAAGAGAAATGGAAGATAGAAACGGAACAGGCTAAAGCTGTTTTGAATCAAGCAAAAGCGGAGCTTAAAATGGCAAAGGAGGCGAGAGAGATTCGCCGCCAGTCATCTCCCGAGTTTTCCGAAGAAGAACAAGCCTCCCTGATTCGGGAAAGCCAATACCAAAAAGCGGAATACAAACGACTGGAAAAGGAATGGAAGAAACGATTGGAAGAGCTCGAAACGGAAGTCAGGCACTTCGATATTGAAATAGAGCGATTGAAAACCGAACGAAAAGAACGTTCGGCAGCTTTACAAAGAAAATTATTTGAGCAGTTCCGGATGCTAAATGCCCAAGGAGAGGTGAAAGATTTATATACTATTTTCGAGCAAACGGTTCAGAAAGTTCCTCCTGCCGGTGCGGGTGAATGTGCTTTGCCTAAGTTATTGCAATATGCGTATCTTCATCAATTAAAGCCATTGGCTATGGCTGAATTCTGGTGGGGCGACTCTCCTAAAAACGAAATCCGGCATCACGGATATTATTATCCTTCCTGCAAAGGAAAGTGCGAACCGATTCTGCAACACATGTTGCAAGGATTGGAGGTAGACGAGAATCCTCTGCTGAACCCTGTTCATGAAGAGGAAGAACTGGAAATCGTGTTTGAGGATGAATGGTTACTGGTAGTCAATAAACCGGCAGGGATGTTGTCCGTTCCGGGAAAAGCAGAGGACAGAGATTCAGTCTATCATCGTTTGAAGAAGAAGTATCCCGAAGCTACCGGCCCCATGATTGTACACCGGCTCGATATGGCTACTTCAGGATTATTGCTCGTTGCCAAAACAAAAGAGGTACATCGGGATTTACAGGCACAATTTGCAAACAGAAGTATCAAGAAACGCTATGTGGCTGTGCTGGATGGAATAGTACTATCAGAAAGAACAGGAAGGATCGAACTCCCTCTCTGTTTAAATCCCCTCGACCGTCCCCGACAAATCGTTAGTAAAGAATACGGAAAAGAGGCGATTACAGAATACAAGATTATCAGTGAATCAGAAAAGATCATTGATGAATCAGAAAGGAGTATCAATGAGTCAAGAAAATACACCCGGATTATCTTCTATCCATTGACCGGACGCACACATCAGTTAAGAGTACACGCCGCCCATCCGGAAGGCTTGGGATGCCCCATACTTGGAGACGAACTCTACGGAAAGAAAGCAGACAGACTATACCTCCATGCCGAATATATAGAGTTCCGCCATCCCATATACGGAGACATTCTCTGCATACAGAAAGAGGCCGATTTCCATAAAAAATATGATTAAGCCATGAACCAAATTCTTTTTGAAATGTATATAGGGGTAATTACTAATTTTCAAAAAGAACCTGACTATGGACATCAAATTCCGCATTACAAAGTATTTAGCTGTATCTGCTTTAGCAATGCTGCTACTGGGAGCCTGCTCCAAAAACAATATCTACATCAACTATCCTGACGAAGAAAACAACGGAGGTTCATCCGGCTCCGGCAATGATGACAACAACGGCAACCCGGCCAAAGAGAATGCACTGATTACTTTCAGTGCTTCCGTAGAAGGACGAAACATCACACGAGCCATGTCCCCCATGGGAAAAGGACTTCAAAGCTGGTTGTGTGCCTATACAGCCAACACATCGAACAATATCACAGGCGCTCCCGTTGCTCAAGGCAACTATGTCACCTCCTCCCCCGGTGTGCTGACAGGAAATCTAGGATATAAAATGTATTTGAGCAATGCTATCTATAGCTTTTATGCCGTATCATGCAATTCCACCAGCCCGGCGCCTACTTTCACCAACGGACTATCCGAACCTTTATCCAACGGAGTAGATTATCTTTGGTGGCACGCAGTTCATCAGGACATCGCCAGTTCACAGGTAAATATCCCCATAACCTACCAACACGCAGCCACGCAAGTAGTTGTAGCAATCGCCGGAGGAGAAAATATCACTTTAAACAAGATACTTTCCGCTACCATCACTCCGCCGAAACCGGGCGCAATCATGGACTTGTCAACAGGTATCATCACTTCGGAAGTCAGCTATGACAAAGCAGCCGATATGGGAATCAACGACTTCACCGTACAATATATCATGTTACCCGTAAAGAGCTCCTCTCCCATGACCTTGACACTGGAGCTGATGGTAAACGGAGAAAGCTTTTCACGTACCTACACCACTCCGCTCACTCCACCCAACAACCTCCTGTCAGCCGGAAATTCATACCTTTTCCGGGCAGTTATCAATGAAAACTCCATCTCATTCGCCAATGTCAGTGTGAAAGAATGGACAGAGGTAGACGAAAGCGGAAACCCACTATACCCTGTACAAGATTAAAATATCCGAAATAAAATCAAAGCAAACCAGGTTACGCAAGCCACAAACCGGGTTATGCAAACTGCAAACCGGGTTATGCAAACTGCAAGTCGAGTTACGCAAGCCACCAACCGGCAATCATGCCACCGTTTGCGTAACCTGACTATTCGTAAATACCTGCTTCTTCAACCTGCGATAAACGTAGATAAAGGCCGGCACGAGGAATAAGTCTGCCGCTATCCAAGCCATCGGATCACCGTAGCAGACAGCAATAAAACCGAATACCGGTACGGCATAGAGACTGACAAGAATACGAGCAATCATCTCCGCCACTCCGGAGAACATGGCAAGATTGGTAAAGCCCACTCCCTGAATGGTATAACGCAAGATGCACAACAAACCAAGCATCGGGAAGAACATACAGGAGACATGCAGGAACAACTCCGTATCCAGCAGAATTTCCGTTTCCGACGGGTCTACGAAGATCAACGCGAAATATTTAGCCCCTACCATCAGAAGAAGGAACGTGAAAGCCGCATAAATAATCATCATCAGAGCACTAGCCTTGATTCCCAACCAAATACGTTCCGGTTTACCCGCTCCGTAATTCTGTCCGCTATATGTAGCCATCGCAATGCCCAAACTCTCGAACGTACAGATAAAGAACATCTTGATGCGCATAGCAGACGTAAAGGCTGCCACACACGCCGTTCCCAAGGCATTATTCGCGCTCTGAAGCATGATGCTGCCGATAGCCGTGATAGAAAACTGCAATCCCATAGGCACACCGATGTAGAGCAGCGTCTTAGCCAGTTTCGACTGGAACCGGCGTTCTTTCGGAGTACCCTGCAATATTTCAAACTTCCGGTACATATAAATGTAGCAGAGAACAGCCGACAATCCTTGCGAAAAGACAGTAGCAATAGCAGCTCCCGCCACTCCCCAATCAAGTACCAGAATACAGAACAAGTCGAGAATGATATTCAGAACAGCAGCAAACAGCAGAAACCAGAAAGGCGTCTTACTGTCTCCCAACGCACGGATAATGCTCGAAAGAAGATTATAGAAAAACGTACACGGCACACCGATGAAAGTGACAAGCAGATAAGCATAAGCCCCTTCAAAAATATTCTCCGGCGTACGCATGATCCGAAGAATATCCTCACATAAAATACAGGTGAGAAGTGCAATTACCACCGACATTCCCGCAGCCAGTTTCAGACTGACAGCCACATAACTGCGCATCGTACTGTAATCCCGCGCCCCAAACTTCTGCGCAACGGGTATTCCGAACCCTCCGCAACATCCATTGCAGAACCCGAGAATGAGAAATACCACTGACGTGCTGGCTCCAACAGAAGCTAACGCGTTTATTCCCAAGAACTTTCCTACAATTGCAGCATCAACAAGCGAATACGTTTGTTGCAACAGATTGCCGAGTAAAAGCGGCAGTGTAAACTTTAAAATGAGAGGTAATGCCGGCCCTGCCGTCATTTCTTTAGAAGTTGCCATACGTCTATGTTCTAAAATTGGGCGCAAAGATACATAAAATCCAACGAATTAATCCTTGTTTCCCGTCCCTCTTTTAGTTGACATAAATCAAAAAATTGTGATTAAACACTAAACAGTTAATCACTTAACAAGTCGTTTAGGCGAACCATGCCACGAACAACCCAGGCAGAAAACCTCTGTCAAGTCGAACCCTTCCATCGAATCTTCCGGATATTTGGGAACGACTTCACCATTTTCGAGCACATAAACCAGCAGCCTTTCACCCTGTTCATTCTTCACATACATGGCTGCAATCTTGCATTGCGGACATAATAACTTTTTCATGCCGCAAAGATACAGATTGTTTCCGTCATCCACAAGCTCTTCAGAAGATGTTTCAAAAAGCCTGTTCATGATTTACCATCAGAAAAGAAAATACCCACCAGAAAGATACATTTTAACAAAATACGCCTGTGATTCTGCATAATCTTCGCTATCTTTGTCAATCCAAAGTGTAAAGAAGAAAGAGATGAAGGTATCACGCATCGCACACGAAAAGAAAACAGTAGAGTTAATGCTCCGCCTCTATTGTCGGAAAAAAGAAAAAAACAAGATTCTTTGTACCGACTGTGAAGAGCTGCTTCGCTATGCGCATGCCCGTCTCGACCGTTGTCCGTTTGGAGAGAAAAAGGGTGCATGCAAAGAGTGCACGGTACATTGCTACAAGCCTGTCCTGCGCGAACGAATGCGACAGGTAATGCGTTTTTCCGGACCGAGAATGTTGTTCTATGCACCCTGGCAAACCATACGACATTTATTGAACCTATAACTTACTAAAAAAAATCAGTAATGAAAAAAGCCATTATCATAGGGGCCACCTCCGGTATCGGACAAGAAGTTGCAAAATGCCTGTTACTGGAAGGCTGGAAAATAGGAGTAGCCGGCAGACGGCAATCTTCTCTCGAAAACCTGCAACGGGCAGCACCGGATCAAATTCAAATCCAAGCATTAGACGTAACCCAAGAGGATGCAAGCGAAAAGCTGAATCTGCTCATCGACAAACTAGGCGGCATGGATTTGTTTCTTCTTAGTTCCGGCATCGGTTTCCAGAATATGGACCTGAACATGGAAGTAGAATTGAACACAGCACACACCAATGTAGAAGGCTTTATCCGAATGGTAGATACCGCTTTCATGTACTTCAAGAAAAACGGAGGCGGACACCTCGCCGTTATCAGTTCCATTGCCGGAACGAAAGGGCTCGGAGTTGCTCCTGCCTATTCTGCCACCAAACGTTTTCAAAACACTTATATAGATGCGCTCGAACAACTGTCACACCTGCAAAAGCTACATATCCGTTTTACCGATATTCGTCCCGGATTTGTAGCCACCGATTTACTGAATGACGGAAAGCATTATCCACTGCTGATGGATGCCGCCGAAGTGGGCCGTCATATCTCCTGGTCGCTGAAGCGCAAACAACGGGTAGCAGTAATCGACTGGCGTTACCGGATTCTAGTGTTTTTCTGGAAAATGATTCCCCGCTGGATGTGGAAACGCCTGCCGGTAAAAACAAATTAACCCCAAAAGTGAACAAGCCGGGAAATGAACAGGTAATTAGCAAGATCAGATAACTCCTATTCCAATAATTCTACCTATATTTGTCCTGTAACATAAACTTATAATCTAACAAAAAAAGATGGAACAAAAAATTTGTCAGAGTTGCGGTATGCCGATAGACGACTCAACTTTTGGAAAAGAAGCAGACGGTAGCAAGAATCAGGATTATTGCCACTATTGCTATGCGGACGGACATTTCACGAAAGAGTGTACGATGGACGAAATGATCGAACTCAACCTGAATTATATCGACGAGTTTAATAAAGACTCGGAAGTGAAATACACGGTGGAAGAAGCACGTAAAACGATGAAAGAGTTCTTCCCACAGTTGAAGAGATGGAAATAATCAATCATGAATATAGAAATGTGTCGAAAATAACCTAAAACCATATCTCGACACATTTTTACATTCTAAAGCTTTTTCACTGAAATCAATCACTATTGCCATTCAGTTCCGGATGGCGTTCCAGCCATTTCACCGCATAAGAGCAGGTGGCTTTCGGTTTCATTCCGTTGGCTATTGCATAGTCATACGCAGCTTTCACCAATGCAGCGGCTATTCCGCGACCTTCTATCGGGCGGGGCACGATGGTATGAATGATGTCGAGAGAATCACCTAAGAGGCGATATTGTACAAAGGCGGTACGACCGTCTACTTCTGTCTTAAACAAATGCTGTTCGGGCTGATGAATAATTTCGTAATCCATAATCTATATTGTTTTAAAGTTCATTATTGTTTTAAGTACTCTTGCCTAATAATTATCTATTATCAGGCACGGATTTTACGTTTTTTTCAAAATGACGCATAGATAAAGCAACAGTGTTCATCAGCGTAATTCGTGCCTAGATTTATTATATAAACTAATTATGAAAGCATATTTATAATCAAAATTGTTCTATCCATTGCAACCGGTTGGTATCGTAACCGCGGCGTTCGGCAGCGGTGACGAGTTTCTTTTTGATTTCCTCGGGCAGTTGCGGCGTGCGGCTTAGTATCCAGAGATATTTATCGGTGCTGCTGCCTACAAGGGCATAGTTGTAATTCTCTTCATCCAGCTCCAATATGTAATAATCAGAGTAGAAATTAAGGAAGAAAGAGACTTTCAGTTTACCCGGTTGCGCGGGATCGGGTATCTTGGCGTGTCCGTTGGCAGTCTTGCAGATATCATAAGGAGAATTGCGCTTGCACCCCCGGTTCTCCACACGAATCGTACCGTCGGGACGAAGCGTGTAAGTGGCCGTGACATCTACCAGTCCGTGTTCAAAACGGTTCTCGTAGCGGGCTATTTCGTACCAAAGTCCCATATATCGGTTCAGGTCGAGAGAGGGGACCGTGGTGTGATCCGTACCTTTAAAAAGACGTTCGACAGTAGGGATGGAAAAACGAAACCCGGCTTCCGTCAGACGTGTCGGGCGGACTTTCTGACCGGCTGTAAGGAAAGAGGCCGCTTCACCGTAAAATATACGGAAAGCCCGCTGCGGAGCAATAATCGTTGTCCATGCCTGATAAGCTTTTCCCATCTCACGGGTAAAAGAATATTGCGAAATCTGTTGCGGAGCGACCAGATTATACACACCCCGCGTTTCTTCGTGGGCGATCAAAAACTCCATGGCACGGCAAAGGTCGTGCATGGCTATCCACGGGAAAGACTGGGTGCCGGGACCGATGGCGGTAGCTACCTTCGTGGCTTTTCAAAGGCGAAACAACTGCCGGCACGCCGCATTGTGG